>Ga0123352_10002593_pt1 | contig 25415 bp, 9 predicted proteins | sample TergutLab28metaG_FD_89700 | JGI IMG/M metagenome (GOLD analysis project Ga0123352, IMG submission 89700) | Labiotermes labralis P1 segment gut microbial communities from Petit-Saut dam, French Guiana - Lab288 P1 | ecosystem: Host-associated > Arthropoda: Insects > Digestive system > Gut ...
GCAAGCATCCCGCCTGTGACTGTTTCTTAACATAAGTGTTTTACAGGGAAGGGTTGTTAGCACCTCGCCCAACCCCCAAGCTGGAGGACCACCCCTCGTTGGCTGTCCGCGACTCTTTATTCAATTTATTCGCAGCTACTCTTCTTATCGGAAGCCGTTCCTCTATCCGCAACCTGAGGACGCGCCATGCCGTGGTGACAGGGACCCATTACATGGTCTTACCTACACTAATAATTTGTTCTATATTATATCATATCTATATATAGCTTCTGTGATAATAAATTGTATCCAACCCGAAGATGGCCACAACAGCAGTGGCCGAAACATGTAGTTGATATTGAAAAATTATATATATACTTGATATATAGTTGTGTTACGACTGCTACATCTTTATAGAATTACCTTAGGTCTGTTGGGAATATTAAAAAATTCTTAGGATATTCTTGCCGTCGGTTAATAAGTAGCAGTTGCTTTTGCTTGATCTCTTACGGAATAACCAATTAACTGGTGGTGAATGGCTGGCATATTAGAGTGGAATGCGGTCTCTTATGGGCTTATACTTTAGTGAATTATCTCCAAATAATTAAGTACCTCTTGTTGACAATGTAGGAAGATGTGATAAATTTTTGCAAGAAATATTTTACTTATCGTGGACAAAGCGATACTCTTTCACAAAAAGTACGTGGATGACGTTGTCTTTCCAAACCTTCTGCGTCGTACATTCAGAGCCACCGTTTCAGGGCAGCATTTTCTGTTTCTAAGAAAACTGATCAGTTACGTAATTTGTATTTTGATTCTGAACAAAATGATCGTTACTCCGTAAGCGCCCATTGCAGGCGCCTACGACAAAGTCCGACATGCATGCTTAGTCGAGAAATTAAGTTGCAACCTTTTTTGGTAGTGTGTCATCCCCGTTGTGTGTGTGAAAACTGGAAAGTGTATGTAGTTAAACACAACTATGTCAATTAAGATGTTTTAATGACTATACTAGACTACACGTTTCGGCCCCTATTGGCCATCTTCAGGTTGTCTTCAAGAGAACTTAAGGTCCTACTATATATAGTGGGACCTTAAGTTCTCTTGAAGACAACCTGAAGATGGCCAGTAGGGGCCGAAACATGTAGTTGTCTAGTATAGTCATGAAAACATCTTAATTGACATGGTTGTGTTTGACTGCATACTCTTTCCAGTAAGTTACGATATTTTCCTACTTTCAATAATAAAAATATTTTCCAATGAACTGGGAAACCTAAATTCCTTTACAGTGGTCAAAAACGCCTCAAACTGTATCAGACAAATCGGTACTAGCGTGTGCTCTACAATCGAGCGTTCTAGAGGCGATTCTGTTTAGTGCTTTATAGTGGTATCCCCTTCGATGATAATCTGAAATACCATGTTAGAATGTATGGCGATGGAAGTGCATCCTGTTCCAGAGGTCTGAACAAAGGACAGATCGTGGTAAGTTACAGGAAATTACGCGGGAACTCAATTTCCAGGTCAATGCGTGCCAAATCAATTACACACCCAAATTACTGAGCTATCCAACACTCGAAATGTTGTAGTGTCATCACTGCCCTCCGACCCGAAACATTATTTCTTTTTCACATCGGACCTAAGCCGTATCCTTTTGAGGCTAAAAGATCACACACAATTGGACACGCACACACAACCCCACACAAGGTAAGACTTCTCTAGACTAGTAATCAGCCCGTCGCAGAGACCGTTACCTACACAACACACAGCAAACACAACAGAGGAACTTCTGTGACTACAGGGGATTCGAAACCGCGATCCCAGCAATCGAGCGGTCGCAGACTTGCGCTTTAGACCGCACGGCCACCGGGTTTGTTTTAGGTTAGGTACACGTTGTCATAAACTTTAGTTTAGTGGTGAGTGTCAGGGCTATGTTAACACTGTACAAAACGTTAAATCCGACTTAACCTACGCTACTTCGGCTCTCATCATCACAGCCTCAAATTATACAAAAATGCGCAACGCTTCCAAAATAAATGTCCCGGAATATATCTAAATTACGGTAATGATTTCCGCGGAAATTTTTATAGGGATATACAGGTGGATGTCATTTGAAGTTTATTAAAAACATGGTCATATGACAATAAATAAAACCTTGTCTGTTGTTTTGTATAGTTGTAAAACTTGGTCTCTCACAGTGAGGGACATAGATTAGGTTATTTGAGAATAGGTTCCTAAGAAAGATGTTTGGGTCTAGGAGGGAAGAGGCAACAGGGGACTGTGGAAGACTGCATATTGAAGAGCTTCATGAACTCTACCCCTTACCAAATATTATTAGGGTAATTAATCAAAAAGAACGAGTTATACTGGCCATATGGAGAGGAAAGAGGAGCATACAGGCTTGTGGTGGGGAACCCTGAATGAAAGAGACCACGTGTAACACCTAAAATTGTATGGAGGAATAACATTAAAATGGATTTTCAAGAAGTATGAATGGTGAATTAACTGGATTGATATGGCTCAATGCAATTACAGGTGGTGGGCTATTTATTCAACCTCAAGGTTCCATAAAATAGAGGAAATTTTTCGACTGGCTGATGACCGGCTAGCTTCTGAAGAAGGACTCTGCTGCATGAGATGGATGTAGTCATATGACCATACTGCCGATGTCTGTAATATCGAAAATACTCGCAGAAACTTACTGTAGAGAAATACGGAAAATCCAAATACTTACTGCAAACTTTCGTAGACGCCCAAGCACTTCGGAGTAATTATAGTACTTTCTTTCCGTAATTTATCAGCGTACAGGAAGCCTGATTTGTATCGGTGCAGTGAACATGCCACAGTAACCAATCCATACGAGGGCATAATGGCTGATCCATACCCAGCATAAAACCGAAACCCTTTCAGTGCGATGACGACTACCGTGATAGCGAACGACGGCTGACAACATAACTGATGGGACCAAACTAAAAACAAGAATCAGAAGTTTGCCTAACCCCGTACTTCAACTACGTCGAGTCTGTCGAGTTTTGTCATGCACGACTGTTTATCAACTTTATGCATTTAAAATTACTTTTTATGCACGAAACATATCTGATATCTGATATCTGATACGTAAAGCTCTCACCTCTTATCTAAGTTACTTGATCGCCCTGACCAATTGCAATTGCTCAGGCCTGGATAAATTCGATATTCGAAAACGACGAATCAAGCAATGAACTTCATCATTTGTCTCAGAAACACAGCAGAAAAGTTAGTTTTACAGCTTTGTGTGCACCACTTAATGGGCTTTGTATAAAGGCATTTTATTTTTGTGCTCTGTTCTACTAACTTTACAGCAACTGGTAATAATTCTGGCTTTAAAGCGTTTTCTTTTGCTTATGTTTTTTGGAGTCCGATAAGCGTAACTATAGTGTCACAGTAACTATAGTGTCACAGTAACTATAGTGTCACAGTAACTATAGTGTTACAGTAACTATAGTGTCACAGTAACTATAGTGTCACAGTAACTATAGTGTCACAGTAACTATAGTGTCACAGTAACTATAGTGTCACAGTAACTATAGTGTCACAGTAAATATTAAAATATTGTAACGCTAATTTGAACAGGACTGTAAATATAAAGTACCACTTTTTTAAACGATGTTTTGGTTTGCGTTTTAAAAAAAATTTCTATGAAACACAACATAAAGCCGTGAGTATTAAAACTTCTAGGATAATCATGATCCACCGTTACAAGTTTAAATGCCCACACTTTATTAAAGGTTTGAAATATGTTGCAAACAGGCATTACAAATTTATACGTTATATTATTTACCTGTTGTAATGTAACATGGTTCATAAGAACTTATATGGCCTAAAAGTTTATGTACTTTTTATTGTGTTGTTGTAGCTGACAAATATCTCATGTTCCAGTTGAACTGTCTCTGAATATGTTGGTTACGTCTCAAAAATGTCATTTCACAGTAAGAACCCTTTATACTAAAATTTCTAAAACATATTTTCGAGACGGATTTTCCTCTGTTTACCGCCTAGGCGCTGCTTTACAAGAAGACACTGAAAGTGGCACACAATCTGGATACCTGCAGACCGGAGACAAATTTATTTTCAAACGGTCTCAGCAATACGTAGCTGTTGTCACCAGCATTTATGGCTTTTCAAAGCATGCCACAGGTGCCTCTTGATTTTCAATTCCATATTGCTCTGAAAATCCATCTTCGTAATTTCTAATTAATATTAGGGGGCAACTAGTAGCTTATCATGAGCTATATAATACGTTTTAATCTAGAAGTGAGACATTCAATTATGTTGTGCTACAAAGGTTTCGCATTAACACTGTAGGTAATGTACGTACATTTTAATATTGTGGCGCGTTCGCGTAATATTTGCACTTCCTCGGCTATCCAAACAGCCTTTTAACATTTTATTCTAAGAGAAAGCTTTCATAGCAATTTAATGGTGCTGGCAACAATAAAAACACTGAGATATTTATGTAAATTGGTTGACAGTTTTTCTGATTTTAGGCAAATTTAGGTTTCTCGACAGGTTGCCCTAAAAGTCTCCAATATAAAATTTAACAGAAATCTGTCCAACGGGATCCGTCGAGAATATCAAAGTTTAATTAACATCTGACAAGAATAACTGGACCTTACATGAAGACCGATATGTGTGCAGTTATCATAATATCTCGCTCACTTCTTCTTAGAATGAGAAATGTTTCAGACAAAAGTTGTACAGAAAATCGAAACAACTTTTTTTTTTCCAAAAAATCATGTAATTTATGAGATAATGTGGAAAATTACTGTGGAACCGGACAGGCCACAGATGACAACATAACGTGGCGCCTGCGGAATTGAATGTTGGGCCACTAAGGCCACAGACACATATTCAAAATATGTAACACTTATTGGTTTTTGCACGACAACAAGCGTTACGCGAAATTGGCTCCCTATTACGTACATTGCCTGTGTTGTGTGGATTTAGTCGCGCTATGGCAGCAGGTGTATCGAAGTAAGTTACTCTTCACGCAGTATTGCGATACGGCAATAGCATGTATTTAGCTATACGTGGGCCTTGTTTCAAGCCCCGTTGGCGTTACTGAAAAAGGGGACGTATATAAAAAGGGTAACATGAAATTGATATTCACATAGCAAACAAGACAGGCAATGTGCTCTACATATAACGTAACATTGAGGCGCGTTCGAGCAACCATTGTTGTTGTGGAAAATCAATAAGTATTACATATTCCGAGTGTGTGTTCGTAGCCTTAGGTATCCAGCATGCAATGTGCATGCGTCAGACTGTCATTTGTGGCCTGCACAGGAGTGCAATATTTTTTCACATTATCTCATAAAAGGCACGACTATTAAAACAAGGTTATTGAACGTGAAATATGTATGTTGATTTTCTGTACAACTTTTATCTGAAACATTTCTCATTCTAAGAATAATTAAGCGAGATGTTACCAAAAAATGTATATTGGTTTTCATGTAAGGTACCCTTTATTCTTTCCGATTGTAATGAAACAAATTTTCTCGAGAGATTTTCGAAAATACTAAAATATCACATTTTATGGAAATCCGTCCAGTGGGAGCCGAGTTGTTCCGTGCAGACAACCGGACGGAGAGATGGACAGACGTGACGGAGCTAATAGTCGCTCTTCACAATTTTGCGAACGCACCTGATGAGGGAATAGGTAGGGTTTAGAAGCATTCATACAAATGACAGTTTGTTCTTATCCAGTATATGTATATGTATATGTATTTGTTTTATTATTATTGTGTTATTGATATTAGTATATAAATAAACAATATTATTTTCTACTTATGTATACTGAAAAGGAATTGTAAATAGCTTGCATATACTTTTGGCGGATGATACTTGCTGCATATCATCAATGCCACGGATGACTGAATTCACGCTCACAGAAGCTATATTACAACTTAGCGTCCTAGCGCGAAGCCAATCAAAGGGCGTTAAACCAAAAATGAGAGGGCCCGTGTTAAGAGGTGGTGTAAATTGGCAAGGGACATTAAAGAAAAAGGCCATAAAATAGAAGGGCGTAAAAGAAGAACTACGTGTACAATCTCGACGACGACAGATAAATAGGCTTACAGTATATTTTTATTATACGACACCTTTCCTTGCACCAGCACATCCATATAATGCCTAGGTGTAGAATGGCTTAATACCAACCTCCACTAGCTCAATCAGTATAGTGACTAATCGACAGGATAAACAACCAAGTAATCGAAATTTGGTTCCCGCCAGGGACAGCCATTTGTCTCGTGTCCTTGTTGTTGGTACCAGCACTGGGCTCCATTCAGCGTCGTATCCCACGGGTACCGGAGTTTTTCCCCAGTGGTATAGTGGACGGGCTGTCAGATGCCTAGTACATACATTTATCATGTGCTTAATTTAAGTGTATTTGGAGCCATATTTTAACTCTCCCATTCGCATTCATATTGCGGTGTTCCTTTAATCACATGTGCAACTACAATTTCAACTTAATTGCTCGTAACGTTGCCTAGCGTGTGGTTAGTCGCTTGAACTGATATTTCCTTCTTTCGAGTACGAACGTGCACCCAGTATCGAGGTTAAGAATTTCTGGAGCTTTACCTCCATTCTCCCACATGTCTCTATAGCGTTCACGGTGAAGGCCGTGGCTTCCCTTTTTCTTTAAAATTCTGTCATTCTCATTTGTCATTTTCGGCCGTTTAGCGTTAGACAACCTTCGCAGATCTGGTAGCCACACACATAACAAATCATCCACTAGAAGAGCACGGTATTTTGTTGTGAAACTAGGTAGGTGACAAACACCTGTCTTCAACTCGTCTGACTGAAATGATGGAAATAACAAACTGGGAAGTGGCATAGCCACCTGTTTCCCCTTTATAGTAGCGCTGTGTGGTGGCCAGTAAACAAAATGTAGCTTTTACCTTTTTCTGCATACGCGTTAAGTTTCATCGTGAAACACGCGCGGCACGTTTTGTGTACCAGTTTCTCGTCCTGCAACTTACGCACAAATGCAAGTTCCGCATGGTACCTCGATTTATTCATACTGTTTTCCCTTCCATCTTCAATTATTGAATTTATAACATATACACGCGCGCGTGTGTGTGTGTGTGTGTGTGTGTAACACGAAGTCATTTTGGACAATTGTGTCCCTTATTTTACTTTTGGAGCTTATAATAACGTCTCTTCTTGCCTAAGTATGTTAGATCACCGTTTCGTACACGGAATTCTCCCCTTCGAAACTTCGAACCTAGAGCCAAGTCGTGTGATTTATTCCATGAGTTTTCCTTAGTCTCTTCACTCAAATGACGGGTTAGCTCTGTGACTGGACTTCTTTACGGTTGTGTCAAAATTTACCATATATGTACGGTACAGCTAATTTTAAATACAGGCAATGATGCTGTTCTAATGAGACGCGGGTACACTAGCATTGCCGGTAACATAAGAAGCCTTCCAGGGGTCCGAATACTGCAGAATTCGAAAAGAGGTACCACTGACTTACAAAAATGTAACCAAAAAGTAGTAACTTACATAAGTTGACGAAGCGTGCCATTTGGTTGGAATAAATTCACATTACAAAGACTGTTGAGTATCCAAGAATAGTCTTGAAAACGAAAAAGGTAGAAAGGTAAATTAATCCCTGTACAGGCCTATTAGGGGTCCAGAGGTTTCCAGTAGGTTGAGGCTTACAGATTTCAAGACAATCGGCACATGAAGGTGGAAAAGTTGTCAGCCCTACACACCGACCGCCTTTACACCAATGAAATATTTCTGGTACTCATTCCTCTTTGAGGCTGATTTGACCCCAGGGCTGAAATGCGGCCGGAAGGGTTATGTCAATCAAAAATTCCAATGATATTCTGGGGAATCGAAACCGCTACCTTCCGCCTTGTAGCGCAGTGCCTCAACCAACTGCACCACTGCGTGCCTCTAACGAAAAAGGAAGGCAATAATATTACATTCCTGTACACTGTGACCTTTCTAACCGCATTCATTCCAAATTATTTTGTATATAATCACACCGTTCGGCGCTAAAGAATTTATGTTAGCAAGAGCGTCATTCAATAACCTGTCCACGCTCTCAGCGGCACTTTTTAATGTGGTTTAACCTGCGTTCCTGTTGCTTGTTTCTAATTCTGTAATACAGTCTTAGGATAAGGATCTAAAATAGCATTGACCTAAGCCCCTCAGTGTGACAGTTGTGTCATAATTCGTTTATGGCCGTAGTACTATATATCGCTTCATATTTACATCACATAATTCAGGCACAAGTCCTGCGGCTACACACCACGTTCATTTGTAAAGTGTTACTTTAAGACGTTCAACAAGCAGCCCTTGATGTATGCTGTTATTTGCTAGGATTATATAGCGTCGATGGTAGATGAAGGAAATGTGAATGTTGAGCAATGGTGAAATTACAATGAGAGGGAAAATCAAAATTTTAGGAGAAAACTCTGTCCCAGTGCCACTCTCTCTCCACCGCGAATCTCACATGGATTGGTCTGGGCCCTAACAGTGACTTGCAGGTGAGAGACCGCCGACATGGCACAGCCTGACAGGCCTTCATATCCTCATCTAAACTGTCTTCATCAGGTTATCATTCCATTCCGGTATAAGCCTACTGAATTGCCCGTACTTTCATACCTTTTCAATTGCAATCGCTGTCCGTTGTTTCTCACGGCAGTGGAATGAGCAAATCAATTTTTCATTACCGAGTCTTTAGAAGAGGTGTTTGGAACGTTAACACATGTAACGGTAGCAAGTGGTAAATTTAAAAAAATGGGGCTTTCACATAGCTCCAAGAAGATTTCTTTCACCTGCAAAATTCGACGTGTTTCACCATTCTCACCCCCATTTGCCCACTAATTCACTATGGACAGTTATTTGTGTTTATTGTATGTCCTTTGTTTTTATGCAATGAGCGTCATTTTGGATTTGTATCGTCTAAAGTATGTTTTCTATTAGCCCACAAGATCTGAGTCTTTACAACGCGGCGAACCTAAGAGACGACTGATTTGAGTCACAGGCTGTTATCTTTTAACATCGCCCCCCCCCCAAAAAAAAAGACGCTTCCCTTTAAAGATGACAAGTTTTAGTGACCAAAGTTGGGTCAACGTTTCCCGGGCCTCACAGCCGCCGATACCTTAGACGGCCAGAATCTTAGTTATATTAATTGATTCTCACAGAAAAGAATCTGTCCGAAGTACGTTGCTCGCGCCACGTTGCGATTTTCAGAAACGTGTGGACGTTTAGTACAAATTTTCTCTTCAGTGTCTTTCTTAGATTTTCGACGAAAATCCCCATATTAGCTGACCCACTCGTGTCTGTGTGCTTAGCACAGTTTAGAACGACTGCGTGGAGTGTTGTGGTCCCACATATTTTGCAACCTTATAAATTATGTGATCTATTCATTTCTGTTTCCGATCGCACGATACTGGACATTGCTTGACAAACCTACGTGCCCTTCATATAGCATCTCCCGTGTAACTCGTGATCTATTTATTGACACGAAAATTGTTTGTAACAGAAATTGCAGATAAATTTAAATACATTTTGTGGCCATTACACTTTCCTTTAGGTAACTCTTAAGTTTGACCAGATATTATAAGGAATGAAGATAAGCTGTAGAGTAATTAAATTATTTTCCGATCCTGGTGGCCGCTCGGTTTTTGGAATCGCGGGTTTAAATCCCACTGAAGACATAAATGTTTTTCTTTTGTTAGGCACGTTCGCAACATTGCGGAAAGCTACCATCAGCTTCGTCATGTCTGTATGTCTGACTTTCGCATGGAACAACTTGGCTCTTAATGCATGGATTTTCATCAAATTCGATATTAGAAATTTTTTCGAAAAATTTCCGAGGAATGTCCACTTTCATTAACATGTGACAAGAATAACGAAGACCTCACGTGACGACCAATATACACTTTAGAGCATATGTCGCTCACTCTTTCTTAGAATGAAAAATGTTCAGAAATGAGTTATAGAGAAAATCAAAACACACATTTTATGTTCAATAAATTTTCCTTTGAAAATCGTGTAGTTTTTATGAGATAATATGGAAGAATGTGGTACAGCAAGACAGGCCACGGGTGGCAATATAATAAGGGACATGCGCATTAAATGCGGGATAAATAAGGCTACAAAGACACACTGATTATATGTAATAGTTATTGTTTTTCGACTCCAAGAATGGTTGCACAAACGCTCCTGAATATTACGCTTTACGTAAGTGGCCTGTCTTGTGTTCGTTGTGTACTGTGCAGGTAGTGGCCTCTACGACTAGCTGAGCACTCTGTCAGAAGAGTCCAACCAAGTGCTTGAGTGTGTGTCTAATCGTGTGTGATCTAGAAACCTTAAAAATGAAGCGGCCTAGGCCCAATTTGAGCTGTTACGCCACAAAAAAAGAAACTTAAATGATCGTATCCGTTGAAATGCAAGGAACTTCATGAATATAATTACATTTTAGAAGTATACGTTGCAAATTTATATCCCTCATTTAAACCCTTCTACTTGCTAATCTCCTGGGGATAAAGAGGGCCGGTGGCTTAGGGCTAACAACCTTACCACATTCGTATGCCGATTGTCTAGAAATTTCAGGATAATCGAACTCCTGCAGCCGCAAGGGGCTGTCCAGGCCAGTAATGGGATAACTTTTACAGTGTTTAATAGTCATTTTGTCTGCGGGTTTTGCTTTAGTCCCTTGTGTATATTTCATTGTTTGAAATATCCATTACTTTGGGTAGAACTGACCAAGAATATATACGAGTAGTTCCAATGATTCATAAACCAAATAATACTTTTTATATGAAAAAAAATTGAAGTTATTTTGAAAAGTTTTGAAATTCCAAATGTAATTAAATGTTGCAAAAGACTTTATTTATTTCGGTACTACAGCCGTTAGCCTATTTATCTCGCGTAGGCAAATCACCAGCTATCACAGTACATCCTCTGTCGGATTGTCGCCTCTGATATTAAAACTTTCACCACCCACAGTCACTGATAGACTAAAAATGCACATAGTGTGTCGCTAGTTGATCTTTATGGTTTAAGTCTCCTGTTTATCAGACCACGTTCAAGGTACAGAGTATTTCAGTATAGTTGCTATCCTCCTGCCAACTGTGTAATGTGGCCGCCAGATAGTGCTACATTTTTCAATATTGCAAAATGTCGTCGAGGCCAGAAAATACATTATGTCTGTTAGCTTTTCATTGAGAGAATTTTTTTGTGACCTAGCAGCGACGTCGGCAGTCTGGGTACGCGTGAGTTCCCCGGTTAGTGCAGTATGTTCCCCGATATCACCAGATCTCAAGCAGCCAAATGTGTGAATATCGAAGACATTTCGACCCTTGAAGACGAGACCACCACCTTGTCTCGGAAAATCGGAAACGAATTACAAAGTGATACAGCGTCATATCCTAGACGATCGGATTCTTTTTCATGCTGATGCAGAAAACTTAATAGTGGCACAAAACAAATTATGATGTTCTGAAAATCAATAATGTATTCTGGTATTTTTAACCAGTTGCCTCGTGGAAGGGAAGAGAAATGAATTAGAAATGCAAGGTACATAATATGTACTTTGAATTTAATTACATTGTGAGTACGGGCCGCGATAACTCAGTCGGTAAAGTGACTACTCTTATGGACTGGACGTTCGAGGAATCGTTTTTCGACTCTCGACCTAGGAAACAACTTTTGTTTCTCTAGAGAGCGTTCAGTCTAGTTCCGGTACTCATACAGCCTTCTATTTAATGGGTGCAGGATAACTTTTTGTGTTTAAATCGGCAGGGGTGTGACTGTGATCACCTGCATCTAGTTTCGATGCTAAGAACGAGTAGAGCTATTTTTGTAGAAGTCATCCCATTGTGGTATATTGCACCAAATATTAACATACATACTGCCGTAAACTACAAGAAAGCTTTATTAATTTTCTCAATATATGCAAATATTTCGGTCGGGCAAACCATTCTGAAGCATTTAAAAATACATGACTTCAAAATACAAAAATAAAATGCATATATAAAGTGTTTATACAAAATAAACTAACAAAATGCACCTGTTCTAAATTAATATTTTATTTTTTATTTAAATTAGTTAACTAAAATTTTAAAAGTTAATCAAAAAATTAAAATATTAATTTAGAAAATGTGCATGTTGTTGGTTTATGTTGCGTAATTATACTACTATGCACGATGCAAAAAATATAAATTATATATATATATATATTATTTTGGGGTTTTAAAGCCGTGTTTTTAAGTGCCTGAGGATCATCTGACCGATCGAAACATGTAGCATACTGTATATTGAAGAAACTAATAATACTTTGTACTGAATGACGGCAGTTCTTATATATGCATATTACCATCTAAAACACAACATATTTACATCAACACAGTGATGAAATATCAATTACATCAGGGCTACATGTTTCGACAGTGAAACAGCCATCATCAGGCCAATTCAGAACATATACAAGGTATAATATTAGTGTGTACTGTATGGGATCCCATATAGTTTACAATAACAGTAAAAATAATTGAGCGTCAAATTGTATAATGAAAATAAAATCAATTTAAAATGTAAAATTAATTACGTCACGTAGAGTACTAAAAAGTTTCTAGTTGGACGGAGGTACTTGAGTGCAGCTGTACTTGAGTGCAGCTGTACTTGAGTGCAGCTATACTTGAGTGCAGCTGTACTTGAGTGCAGCTGTACTTGAGTGCAGCTATACTTGAGTGCAGCTATACTTGAGTGCAGCTGTACTTGAGTGCAGCTGTACTTGAGTGCAGCTGTACTTGAGTGCAGCTGTACTTGAGTGCAGCTATACTTCCAATCTCACCATAAGTCATGAAGGCCTATGCCTCGTTTACTCGCACTATGGAATAAGCTTACGTGTCTAACGCTAAATAATGGGCGACAACGTACGCACAGTTCTATGGCGTCACTGTTAAACTGCGGAGATAACTTTGTGTTTATGGCCAGACACCGCAGCAGTACGAATCCATTCAGACTTGTTCTGGAGACTTTATAGCCACAGTTTGTAACTAAGGCTTTTCCCGCGTGCGCGCGCGCGCACACACACACGCGCACGCACATACACACACGCACACGCGCGCGTGCACACACACACACACACACACACACACATGAGTCGAGAAGGAATTTGTACTGCAGTGGTGTATACTAATGAGGTGGCTCCTTTTGTTCTACGTGGTGTGGTAGAAAAGTAATGAGACTGGCAACGCTGTGCACGGACCGACAATGCTCCTGCCTCCCCCCTTACATGGCAGTTAGGTTAACCTCTGCCGTAGACTCAGTACAAGTTTTAACTTGCTACAGTTGCTACGCGATTGTTGAGATCGTCTGAAGTGAAGTTGTGTTTGTGAGGTGCGTTACGAAAATGGACTGGCAAAAGTTTGAGCAATATTGTGCCACCAAATTTTGTGTAAAGCTTGGCGAATCCGCTACTGTGACTTATGAAAAGTTACAAAGGGCTTATGGAGAACATTCCCTATCCAGGGCACAAGTGTTCAGATGGCACAAGTCCTTTTTAGAAGGCCGATAACAAGTGGAAGACGAACCTCGTGCGGGAAGACCTTCAACCTCAAAAACGGACGACAATGTGGAAAGAGTGAAGTCTCTTGTGAGGTCAGATCGTCGATTGACGTTGAGAATGATCAGTAGTGAGTTAAATTTGAACCGGTTTACCGTCCATCAAATTTTAACACAGGATTTTGACATGAGAAAAGTGTGCGCCAAGATGGTTCCAAAGAACATCACGACTGAGCAGAAGGCCAATCGGAGGGATGTGTGTCTTGATCTTCTAGACCACCTTGAGAGGAAGCCAGAATGCTTCAGTCACGTTATCACAGGCGATGAGTCATGGATTTTAGAGTAGGACCCCGAGATAAAACGAAAAAGTCGGGAGTGACACACTGCAAACTCTCCCCGCCCAAGAAAGCGAGAATGAGCAAATCCAAAATCAAATCGATGCTCATTTGTTTTTTTTGACAGTCAGGGGATCGTCCACAAGGAATTTGTGCCACCAGGACAAACTGTCAATCAAACCTTTTATCGAGAAGTCCTTGAAAGACTCAGGAAAAGAGTGGCACGTGTGCGACCAGGCATTGCACGCACATGGATGTTGCACCACGACAACGCCCCATGTCACACGGCAGTCTCCATCAATGAACTTTTGGCAGAAAAAAGCATTCCTGTGGTTTCTCAGCCCCCTATTCGCCGGATCTCAGTCCCTGTGACTTCTTTTTATTCTCCCGGCTCAAAAACCATTTGAAAGGGCGCCATTTTGTACTTTGGATAATATACAGAAGAGCGTAACCGACGAGCTGAAAGGTATTCCAGCAGAAGCCTTCCAGTACTGCTACGAACAATGGAAACAACGCCTCCGTCGCTGTGTAGCTGCCCAAGGGAACCGTTTCGAAGGGGATAACCTTGATTTGTAAAAAGGATAAAATTCATGGTTAAAAGAAAATCAGTCTCATTACTTTTCTGCCACACCACGTATTTTCAATGTTCACTTCAACTCTGCTAAATTACCGGACCACTGGCAATGGAATCGTCCAATCCACAAGGCAGGAAGAGATGGCATTGATTAAGGTCCCGTTATTAAATTTCTGAATTTCAATCTCTCTTTTTTTGGCGCTTTTGCAACTAAAGTTGCTAAAATTCGCCCATTAGTTTGTCACGTTGGTTCGTGCTAACAAATGGAAAGCCGATGAATGGGGATTTGTAAACTATGGTAGTGAGAATTTTAAATTTGTTGACGAATTCAATTTGTTAGTTAAAATCAGACAAAATAAAGAACACTTTACATTGCGACCTATATATTCGTAACCGCGCGCAGCGGAAAACATTATGGAGGGAAACTGAACAGTCAAATTATTCTTCGGCATATTATTTTCTCTTGCATTTTTTGAGATAATTTAAAAACAGGATTTTTTTAACTTATGTTGTGTCATATTATAACAGTTGGACTGATTTGAGTCAAACTTTGTATTAAAGTTTCTTGTTCGTCCTCCTTCCTTTTCTTCCTTTTTTATATCTTTCTAGCTATTTATTATAGAGCATCCAACGTTACTATTAACGATTTAAAAATTTCCAGTCATTGTGACAAAAAGCACTTCAGACCTGCGTAGGAGTGTTAGACGATAAGTTTGTAAAGCACACATATTCTTAACCCACGATCCGATCCCACTGTGATTATAAGAGGGCAATCCATCGCCGACTGATAATCATCTGTTTATAGCGCTGACGCAAAGTCTTGGCGACCACAAATTTAAAGACGATCGCGAGGTGGAAACATTTGAGACACGACAGCTGCAAACACGTGACACGGACTGATGTGAACAGGGAATAGAAAAGTGCGTCCTACGCTATGATAAATGGCTTATTTCGGGTGAGAACTGTGTGGAAATGTAGCGGGATAAAAGAACAGTTAAATACATGACGCTCGTAGTGGGGCTGAAAATAACCTAAAATGCAAGCATTAAATTTCTTTTAGACCGAATCTCGTAAATTTCTTAGGATTAATAAATATGCGTCGTTAATTTTCATTCTTCGTTGCGAATTTAGACCACTAAAGGTGACGTTCTTTCCAAGTTACATGTTGTTAATCCTTTAATACCCTTTAAAGCTACATTGTTTAATACAGTGCATTTATATGTTCGTTGTGATATTTACAATAAGCGGGTATTTTAGGCGCGTTCGCGAACTACGAATAGCGACCATCAGTTTCGTCATGTCCACCTGTCCGCCCGTCCGTTCTTCCGCATGCAACAACTCGACTCCCGCTGGACGGATTTTCGTGAAATTTTACATTTTAGTATTTTTCGAAAAATTTTCGACGAAATTCCAGTTTCAATGAAATCTGTGAAGAATAACGGGTACTTTGCGTAAACACTATTGTAGGTTTATTATTGTATCTCACTCCATTCTTCTCAGGATGAGAAGTTTTTCAGACGGATTTGCAGATAATATAACAACACGCATTTTACATTCAGTAATTTTTTTTTCGAAAATCTTGCCGCTTTTTAGATAGTGTGAAAAAATATGGTACAGCCGGACAGGCCACAGATGGCAGAGTGGCGAATGCTCATTGAATGCTGGATAACTAAGACTAGATACACAAATTCAGGACAGATAATTCTGCTTTTTTCCACTCCAACAATGGTTGCACGAATGCGCCTCAATGTTACATTATAAAATTAGAAACACTGTGCCTGTCTTGCCTTCGACAGCAACTTTCACCTCATGAGCTACCTAATGTAAGCACACTGTGTTATCTGTGACGCATATCTCACTCTTCATATAGTATAATACAGATGAATGTTATTCTTCGAAGGGTTAATATACCTTGCCATTCAAAAACACACCGTCTTTCTTAACAGAAATTCTTACTTTGTTGACAAAAAGCCGCCAGTGAAATATTTCAGAAACGAAGGATTTCAGACATGATCATGTCCGCAGACTCCCCGACATCTTCCGCTCTCTAACACAAGGTTTTATCCGCGGCCCATTACATCTGCTCACTTAATGTTTAGCTGTTTATCGCACGTTATATTTCGAGAATGTACGTTATCTCTAGCAGTCTCCGTACAGGCTTCTCCGCCACAGTTTAACTCCACAGATAAGATCGCACATGACCTGCTGATTTCTCCAGCAGGAAAAGAACAGAGGACTTGACTTTGATGTCTTCAATTTTTAAATATAGGCCTACACTTAACCAACTGCGGATAATTTATTACACAGAGATTAGGCAGATGGCTGTTACTAAAATGCAGTTCATTGCTGTTAGCAAATGAGTGGAATGAGGGAAGAGGAAAGGCAAGGCCCTAATGACATCCTCTGTAAACTTGTTAATTAGTCACCTTGAGATTAGGCAGCAACGTGGCACGACAGCCGAAAGTTGGATAAAATGTGTGTGGTTTGTGTGACGATGTGGGGAAATGTGGGCTGAAAGAGTAAGAAGCAGTTGGAGTTGCGTGACGTCATTCGTGCTAAAGTTAAAGCGAATACAAGGCGCAGAACTCGGTGACGTTTGGTGCCGAAAACTGTAATTTTCAGTAGTATTTATTACGTCATTAGCATCAATTTATGTAAGTTCTTTCGTACTTTTAAACCGTGCAGTGGCTGAAAATTCCGATGTTTCGGATTAGTTAATGCACCCACCTGAACTCAATTCAACCACTCTGAAAATGGAGGAGGAACGTCCGTCTGAAACACAGATAAGTTCAACCACCACAATGTACAGAAATGTACAATAATGCGAGCAACTTATTTAATAACGCTACGAAAACGTGAAGACATCCGTGTGACGGTGTAAATGCGTTACCAGCACTGCTAATACTTTGCTTTATGTATACTTGTAATGTTGTGTATGGGTCTGGTACAGCCTATTGTTCGACTGTTATCACACCTTAATACGTCAATGGGTGAAAAATATGTAATTATAACAAAAGTTACTCACATACCGCTGTATTATTTGTACGTAAAATATTTTTTTTTGTTTAGTTTATACATTTCTTATAAAAATTAGTTGAGGGAGCCGTGTTTGTGCATTCAGTGCAATTACTAGTCTAGGGGCTGGAAGTTTCAGTGTTTGAATCCGGACATACACATGGGAATAAACTCTTGTCGAAGACAACCAGACATGCTGTGGGGTCCACCCAAACTTCTATTGAGTGTGTACCGAGGTTTCCCTCCTAAGGAGGAAGAGCGGCCGAACCGTGAATCTGACCACTCACATCCGTCTAGTGCCTAAGTTAAGGTATGTCTTCGTGGCATGCAGTAGGACAAATTTATCTCGGTTGCACTTGTAAATATTGCGGAAAATAAAGAAAAATAATAAGATAGCTGGTTCAGGGTACTGATCTGGGAAGCTCACGGAATCTCTGACGGCACATAGGCAATTCTTGCGCCCGTAGATGATGTTGAGGTGAGAAGTCCGGAACTAAAAATATTAGGGAGCATTCTAAAAGTAAGGTCCAATTAAAATGTGAATTGAGGAAGAAGCTGTTTAGAGTGGAATGGAGAGAAGTTGATTTGGAGAAGGCGATGTTTCAGTGTCCGTCCAGCTTAGTGGCTCTCCAAACACGCCGCATTATCTGCCAGCAGCTTAGTTAGCATCAGTAATTCGCTCGTGCAGTGGTAACGCACTGTCAAATGGAAGCGCTTTTAGAACAGCAGTGCTGCAAAATACTTGACGATCCGACTCAAAAAAAGTCATCCTGGATATCACCGATATTTATCTACACTCCTACATAATTAGAGATATATTCCTTTCTTATTCGCCTAATTATTTCTTTCTTTCTCTCTTTGCTTCGCTTATTCCATTTTATTACAACTTTTCCTCTTCTTTCCTTAATTAATTTCTGCCTTGCTGTCTCTCTACACTCCTTTCTTTTTCTCTTTTTAGTTTAATTATCATCCGTTCAATCTTTACTCTTTTCTTCATTTGTCGTTAATTTCAATTTTTCTTCCTTCATACTTTGCTTTTTCTCCTCCCTTCAAAAGTTTCCTTTTTATTTCTTGTTTCCTTCTTTGCTCTCTTGCTTTTATTAATTTGCATGTGTTTTGAATTCATTTATTAACGGCTTTTTCCCATTATTATGTTATTTATCTTTTACTTCTGTCCCTTGATTGCTTCGTGTTACCATTTGCTTATAGCTTCTGTGGCGAATTGGCTTTACTCATATTTTGATATGTATTAATACGTTACATATGAACCGACCGTAAAGGAAAGCAACATTTATCAGTGTAAAAATGAGGATAATAGTCTTATTGAAGGTACCCTTGTATCCTCTGATAGACATTTTCCGAGTTTTAGGGAGAAACTGCTGTTTCCATCAGGGTAGATGAAGGAGGCAGCAATTTCCTCTAATCTTTCGGTAAATAACCAACAGCTTACACGGTGTCACATCGCGAAAGATGGTTATCACATATGTGCATAAAACCTTTTCGCCAGGCCGCCCGGGCAGCTAAATTTTGTACGATGGCGCTTAATATTTGTGGGTCCTCAGTATGGAACTTGCTTCATGACACCCTTCTTGCTCACACCAAGGGCTTTCAGCTGTCTGTGGTGTGACAACATTCTCATGGATCGATTATGTTTGTTTTAGGCACAGCACATCTCATAATTTTCTTATAACTACTATCAAAGTTCAAACTCCTTTCTCTACTTTCTTTTGCTCTGTTGCTGCCAAAAGCAAACAGACAGACGGACAGTCAGTCACATCCTTTTGTTATAAAGGATATCAACGACCAATAACAGTACTACTGCCGAAAAGAATTAGAAGTGTTTTAGCTGAAGGACTTTCTGAACCAACGCTGAACGGTAACACGGCTGTTTCACCGAGCACTGGTGTAGGCAGTTACTTTATTGTGGCTCATAGTAGGTTACGTTGATTAGCGCTTGGAAATTATGTCAGTTTTATGGTACTAATAAAAATACGTCACTTTATTAGTACAAACAACATGCAGCAACAAGTAGATAATGACACAAAAAAGTGACAGACAAGGCTTGGTGTTTCATGTTTGTTGTACCGTGCATCATTGTGATAACTGAAGAATAAAAACCAACTAGATGCTACTTATTATTTTATTCTACTTCTTATAGGCTCAACATGTTTCGGGCACTACCATTCTCATCATCAGGAGCTCGCGACTATAATGTTGATTATAACATTGGTCGTTTCGTTCTTGGTTTGCTGTAGGTTGGAGGTTAGGTGCGGGTAGGCTGGAGTAGTGTCCGGGCTGTAGGTTAAAGCACTTAACCTGCAGCCCGGACACTACTCCAGCCTACCCGCACCAAACCTCTAACCTACAGCATCAAGAACGAAGTGAACATTGTGGTAATCAACATTATAGTTGCGAGCTCCTGATTATGGGCATAGTAGTGCCCGAAACATGTTGAGCCTGTAAGAAGTGCAGTAAAATAATAAGTAACATCTAGTTTGTTTTTAAGGCTTGGTGTGTTTGTTTCATTCAGCGAAAATTCGTTAACTCACCCGGATAGCAGTACCCAAACATTCAACGCCGATAATATCAAAGACATGTACCGGCTACGATTCTGAACCATTTTCATCCACCCTGTGAGCTCTCAGTATCCTCCGTAAGATCCAGTTAACTTTAACTAGTCACCTGCTCCATCTTTCAAGTCGCCCTAATAGGCCTACATATTATATAGGTGTCTCAATATGTCGGATAAATAAATGCATAATTTTATGTGTTCTGGTGGTGTAAAGACCTTCTTTTGTGTCGGTATCTTCATAGTTGAAAATTACAAAAATTGGAAACAAAAATAATAACGTAATTACTCCATTTAAGACTGAACTTCCCAAATGCGACAGAAAATTTTCAGCAGTAATCAACTTAATCTCTTTAACACTCCTACAATTGCAAAAGTTTACATTTTTTTTTGCTATGCTTGCTAATAAAGGTAGGGACTTTATTTAACTAGACTGTTAAGCTTAAGGTCATATCACAGTAGCAAACCAAGTTTTGAAACTGCGACGGATGAAGGGAAGAAAAAGACGGGGGTGCTGCATCTTTACTCATTATCTCTGTGCAGCTGCATGGAAGAAAATTTTCGCTGTGAGGGAAGGGAAAGCAGGATGGAATGCAATATTTCTGGTGACGCCCTTGATTACAGGCAGAAAAGTCCGTACTTTGCAAAGTCTGAGCCTTATTACTGTACAAAACTCAGGCTGTGCCGGACTGACTTCCTCTTGATCCCGAGTCCAGCCACAGGATTTTTTTTTTGAAATTATGAATTAATAGTGATATCCTATTCGTTAGACACAAGTTATCGCTATAGGAGGGATTCTGGAGCAGAATGCATGTATTATAAGATCACATTACACAGGTTTATAATCCTTTAGATCTGTTGAACCAAGTGAATATTTAATCTTGTCTGTTAGTGAAGGAAATAAGATATCGCTTCTGCCAAGCTAAAATTGCTGAAATTTTCCTTGTTTTACAAGCAGAACCGGACCAATACATGTGGGCACCCCGGCAAATTAATAGTTTGACACTATGCCCCTTCAAGTCTATATTCTTTAAACTCTTTTGGCCTAGGAGAGGCCCAATTTGCGGTTAATTTTCAGAAAAATTCTTTCGCATGCGAAAACCTGAGTTTACTGGCACCTTATTTCCAATTATACCAGTGACGTCTTACAGTCCCTTAAATGCTGGCGTCCGGGCAGCTTACTCGGACTGGAAGGTGAACCGGCTGTTGTTACGCGCGGTAGGAAGACAGTGTTGGATGCACTATGTTAAACAAACGTTCGCATACTTGTACCGATCTACTCTTCTCAGAAATTTCATTTGCCGTTGTATTATTAAAATTAAGTTATGAGTTGAATGGTCGGAAGGTTTGAATCCCAGTTGAATCCCAGAAGGGACAAAAACATTTTCTTCTTCAAAACCATCCAGACCGGTAAGGGGGCCCTCCTGGCCTCCTGTTCACTAAGTACTGGGATTCTTTCCCAGAACAAAAAGAGGCTGGACGTGAATTTGACCACTCACGTCTACCTACTGTAAAGGTTGAGAAGGAGTGGAAATGTACCTGTACTCCGGCTGTGTGCCTATGTGACATAAACAGAGACACTTTTACTTCTTCGTCTTTTATTGTTAAAATTTATCAATCAGATATCGGGTTCAAGCACTGCGCCTTTTGGCGTGTTTCGTCTTCAAGGCAAAACATCTGTTCATCGACGATTCAATCTGTATTTCTTTAGCCTGTATGTATATACTTCAGAAGTATATGTGGAAGTCGACTGCCTTTAATCATTAAGATGTATTTATACCAAATGGATCACCGGTGTTCTGCTGCATTATCAAGGTAGTGTATATTTAATTCTGCTTGGTTATAGATATATTTTTGATCGCTTAATTTGTAGCCAGCTAAGCTTTTCGGGAAATTCATCTCGGCATTTCTATTGTTTGTTTGTCGGTTCTATTTAATTTCAAGTTCTGGCAACAATACAAGTATTGATGTTGGAAGAGTTATTATTTGGTAGAATTTGAGTCCCATTTTTAAGTGATTTTGGTATAACCCTTCTGCAGACCTGCGAATAATGTGAAATACAGTTAAACATTCAGTTCGTACCGCTTAGAAAACACTTCCCGTCTCGGTTATGAAAACTAGTAAGTTAATGCTAAATTTGGAAATAAGTTATATTTGTTCCGATATACGTGCAAAACACATCAACACAACTTGTGGGCAGAATGTTGGATTTTTAGACGTATTCGAAAATTGCAAAACGCGACTATTGCTTCGTCATGTCTGTCTGTGTGTCTGTCTATCCGCAAGGATCAACTTGGCTCCCTTGGGACGGATTTTCTTTTAATTAGACATCTGAATATTTTTCTAAAATCTGTCGAGAAATTTCTAGTTTGATTAAAACTCGACAAGAATAGTGTGTACTTTACATGAACACGTATGTACATTTTTAATAACATCTCGTAATATTTTTAGATCGAGACATTTTTCAGACAAAAGTTGTAGAGAAAATCCAAACACGCATTTTGTACGTACTTAGTAACTTTTCCCTTAAATCATTTGTGAGATAATATGGCAAAATATGGTGCAGCCAGACGGGCCACAGATGACAATATCATACGGCGCATTTCCATTGCAGGCTGGGTGACGAAAGCTAAACACACTCGGAATATGTAAAATGCTTACTGGTTTACTGTGGCAAAATGGTTACTTAAGGCACCTCAACATTTAAACACACATTGCCTGCCTTTTTAAATATTAAACTTGATTGTGGATAAAATAACAAGTTTAAGTGCTCTTCTGGTAGTTCCAAATATTCTCTAATCTCTACTAAGCCTAATGTTGACATCTTTGCAGTAGTAGCGAATATTGTAACCTATGTAAGTTGTGGCTTTTTCCAGTGATTCCGTTATCCATAACCAGTTTAGTTTCAATATGATTTTAACTCCAGAATTCTAAACCTTTCTTTTTACGATATCGACATTTTAATATTAAATTGTCTTATTACATTATTAAATTAGCTGACTTAGATCTGTAACTTGTCTTTATAATTCCTCCATAATGTCTGATCACCTGCATATAAAATTTTCGTAAACTTTCGTCACCGTTATTTATTGATGATGCTACATTTTAAAAGTAAAACAGAATGTTTTAAGTTACCGTCAAAACAAAACAACAGTGTATAAATATTAGTACCAGTACAAAAACTTCATTCTAATATTTATGCATTGTTCTTGTGTTTGGAAGATAATTTAAAACATTCTGTTTTCACTTTTAGAATTCAAACACAACGGGATGTCTTCGATTAAAATAAGCTGCTACATTTGTTAAATACTACGTATATATATATATATATATATATATATATGTGTGTGTGTGTGTGTGTGTGTGTGTGTGTGGGCGCATATTGAATAAAGTCGGAGACAATGGGCAAACACTTCGATTGCGTTTTTCATATTATTGCCTATTGTCGTTAGTAAATTTTATATCATGTTATACAGGCTCTATTAAGAAGTTAAAACTTATGTTCTTTTTTACTACCGTCAGACACTGTATAACACACAACTACACAGTTATGCAGCCCCACATTTTTTCATACTGATTCAGTCTTCAACGGTTCGTCATCTTACCCATACCAACGGAGTTCTCATCAAATAGCACTTTATGTACATTTCGGCTTTTAAGTAAATTGTACACTGTACAAATATGACCGTTGAGTAGGCTGATGTGTCAGTTGTGTTTTGTAGTAAAACTCATTACTAGGACCTAATTAAATGTTTCTTAATTGCGTATGTTTACTATTCTTCTTCAATTTATTTTATGTATTAATATTATATATAAATATGCGACTGTGTGATATCAAGAATGCCTAAGAATGAACAGACTCAGTTCCACATACACGGGGTTGAACAAAAATAATTGGACTTACAGGACGGTGTGAAAGTAAAACATCAGTGACAAAGAATATGTGTACTCTGAGATTTTCTGCCAGACCTCATTCCTGTCTATTTTCAGCGTTTCTTGCTGTGTGAACCACGCAGCTTATTGTACTCGTACAATCATATTTAAATACTGAAGTCCACCACTGAGAACCTCATATATATCAAACGGTGCCGAACATTATAATCACATGCAAATATCACCAATGTAAGTGTAACCATTAAACCACATTAGCACCTTTCCCGCGGTGAAATTGTGTTGACGTGGTATAATCTGGTTTAAAGATGAGCTCTGTCTACTCTGATCAATACAGTTTACGTTACAAGAATTATAGGCCTTTGAATGTTTCTTATGGATTTTATCCTATGGAAGTAAATTTTAACCGGATATTCCAATACTAATTTACTTATTAAGAACGATACTTTATACGACACTGGTAATTCATAAAAAAAACACACTTCATCAGTAAAGGAAGAAAGAAAACCAAAGGGTAAGTGTATCTACAGCAAATAAAAATCCTAATCATAACCACTGCAAATAGATGATAAATTATGACATACAGTGAAAAATCGAAAAATCTTAGAACAAAAAATATAGATACAAGATTAAGGTAACAATCTATAACACTTTAGTAAGGAATGAAAACTCACTACATAAAATAAGACACATGTCCTATTTCAAATTTATACAATTCCAGATTTTTGCATTCTATACCCATCAGATTAGCCTGAGGAAAAAGAATCAGTGACGAAACATTTTGCCAAAGTAATTGACAAGTTATTTTGTCAATAATAAAAGTTGTTTTGACGGTGTCCAAATACTGTTTTTCATTATCATGTATAACACAACGGAATTCCAAACTTAAGAAAATCTGTTTTATCGCTGTTCATACTTTGATGGTATAGGTATAAATTACCTCACACACACACACAACTAATCCCCGTCGTACGTACAATCTCTATAGCCAGCCTCGTGCTTGCCGCTTGTCCGCCTCGCGCCACTCTCTTGTCTCCACTTTGCAGTTCACACTTGTTAGTCTAACATTCAGAGAATGGGTAAAAATATCTTTGGGGAATTTTGAGCAGGTAAGAATTCCGTTCTTGTGGGAAAAGACACTTCTTCAATGGGTAAACCTTTTCTTACTTTTCAAAAGAATGTGTTGCCTTCATCGCCAAGGGTCTATGGGGTCCTATCCCAGAAGAACGGAATCCTAAGCTCCACCTGTAACCAAGCCTCAAAACCTGCGTCTGCTTCTATAGATCGTCACAACTTCGAATTTGGTTTGACACAATTACACTATTTCAAGTTTAGTGGTCAGAGTTTATGGCTACAGATACAGAGGTCCCGGGTTCGATCCTCGGCGCTACCAGATTTTCTGAGTAGTAGTGGGTCTGGAACGGGGTCCACTCAGCCTCGTGAGGTCAAATGAGGAGCTACTTGAATGAAAAAAGTAGCGGCTCCA
>Ga0123352_10002594_pt1 | contig 25412 bp, 23 predicted proteins | sample TergutLab28metaG_FD_89700 | JGI IMG/M metagenome (GOLD analysis project Ga0123352, IMG submission 89700) | Labiotermes labralis P1 segment gut microbial communities from Petit-Saut dam, French Guiana - Lab288 P1 | ecosystem: Host-associated > Arthropoda: Insects > Digestive system > Gut ...
TAGTATTACCCATTTGATCATATACAAGTGTTCTTTGATATCTGTTTTCTAAGTAGGATTTATAAAGTTTGTAATGATTATCAGTTATGCCATAAGTTTTAAGTTTAGATAATAAAATTTCATTATTTACACAGTCAAATGCCTTCTCCAAATCACAAAATATACCACCTATATGTAATTTATTGTTTAGTGCATATAAAATCCCATTTTTTAATTGGTATGTGGCATTGTCAGTGTTAAGGCCAGGTCAAAAGCCATACTGTTCATTACTTAGTATATTACAGTCATTCAAATGCTTTAGTAATCTAGTTTGCATTACTCTCTCCAAAATTTTTGAAAATACCGGTAGTAATGATATTGGTCGGTAATTTGTTATGTCTCTTTTATCACCTTTCTTAAACAGTGGTCTCACAGTTGCAAATTTTAATCTATCAGGGAATATTCCAATAAGAAGTGCCCTATTACATATATAATTTAGTGGAGAGGTAATATAGGGGGAGCAGGCATGTAATATAGTGGTTGTAATTTCGTCATAACCAGAAGAGTTTGAAATTTTGAGAGATTTTATTATTCTGTTAATTTCTTTTTCAGTAGTACAAGTAAACTTCATACTGAGAAATGAAGTAAGAGATGCGTTCGCCATAAAATGAGGTTGATTATTTCTGTGTGTTTCGACTGAATAATTCTTATCAATATTATTTTTATTAATTATATCCGGAATCATTATAAAGTGTTTATTAAAAGTATCAACAATAGTTTGATGACCTGCAGTAGTTTCACCACCAATATTTAATGACTGTATGATCTGATTTTTCATACCTTTGCCTCATTCAATATTTATTAAATTCCATGAAGTTTTCATCCTATTAGTTGAGTTTAAAAATACGCCTATCATATTCCATTTTTTTTGCTTCTTTTATGACCTTTGACAGGATTGGACAATAGTCTTTATAATACTTGTTTAGAGTAGGATTTTTATACTTCCTACATTCTGTGTAAAGTTCTCTTTTATGTTTGCATGATATTCGTATGCCAGATGTAATCCACAGTTTGCCATATGATAGTCTATTAGTTTTAATCACCGGGAAACAAGAGTGGTAATGTCTTAGGAATATGTTCAAAAAGGAGTTATAAATTTCATTTACATCATTTTTCATAAAAATTTTATCCCAAGTTTCATAGCTGAGTTTTAGCTGAAATTCCGCTATGGTAGACTGATTTATGTCTCTCTTATAATATACATGTTGGTTGTTAATATGTTTTTGAAAAATCTGTATTGTCATTAGTTGTGCATCATGATCAGAAAGGCCATTTATTAATGGGGCAATATCATATCTGTTTAAATATGAGTTATCAATAAAAACATTATCAATAGTTGATACAGAAGATGGCCCAATTCTGGTGGGAAGTTAACTATACTACAAAGATTAAAAGAATATAAAATGCTATCAAGTTGTTTCTTTTTATAACTGTCATCTAGGTAATTAATATTAATATCACCGCAAATAATAAAAGTTAATTTAAGAAGAAAAAGTTTTTGTAAAACTAAATCCAAATTGGTTAAAAAGTTATCAAAGTTACCTGAGGGTGATCTATACACAGCTAAAATACACAGTTTATCATGGTCATAATTAAGTTGAATACCACATCTTTACAATAATTTCCAATTTCCAAACAAGTAAATAGTATGTTCTTTTGTATAAACATACATACACCACCCATGTGTTTTGTATTTCTACAGTAGTGAGCCCCCAGTGTGTAATTTTCAATGTGCGATAAGACGACTCATTATACTGTAGATGATGCTCAGTTAAACATAAAATATGAGGTGGATCCTCTTGTATGCAGCAAAATAATTCATTCGTTTTATTTCTAAGACTTCTAATATTTTGATGAAAAATCTTAATAGTTTGGTTATAATGTAAAATATTGGGTATGTTCATATTGTACTTTTTATATCTGTAAGATGTATTTGTGTTGAGGGTTACTGTAGAGTTACTTTGCCTCAGGTTCGTGCACATGGTTATCATATCCATTTTAGTGCTAGTGTTTTGAACTGCACTTCTTTTATGGAGCATAAATCACTAGAACTGTAACTGTCGGTATTGTTCTGTTCATCATTTACACATTTACTATTTGTATCACTACTTCCACAGGTCTTCACTGGATTGTTTTTAGTGTGTGAGTAGGCCATAAAAAATCTTCATTTCTAGTTGTTGGAATTTTCTTTGCCCTATTTGAGGCTCTGATTGTAGTCTTGTATTCAACTTCAGCACATTCTGTACTTTATTTCACTGTAGCTTCCTTAATGGGTGTAACAGAAGAGGCTTCTTCTCAATTTAGACTGATACTGGAGGTCTGTATTGCCAAGAAATTTGTAATAATCTGACCTATAGTCCCTGCTAACTTTTCTTTGCCTGCGGAGTTCATATGTAGACCATGCCAAGTAAAATCTTCTCTGGTATAGTTTGTGTCAAATGTACTTACATGATTCATGTCCTTCAATATTTTATGCAGTCTCCTGTTATATACTTGTATTTCACCATTTATGCAGGAAGAGTCTTGCAGGTCATGTCTGTGAGGTGGCAATATTGTAATAACGTTGGTATGTTTATTTTGTAGTGCGAATTTCCTGATATTGGAAGGCCAATCTTCGATTCATTTTTGTTAATATCATTAGCTCCACCACATATAATTATGAATTCATCGCATTGTAGCTGACTAGTTTCTCGGCTTGCTAAGTCAGTAATATGACTTAGTCCAGAACCAGACATTATGGTACCCATAACCTCAAAATTTTTCCCGAGGGACACCGAAAGTTCTGCTGCCAAGCCTCTCACATGACTATCACCAATCACAATATCTTTCTTTTTCTTTAATTTTTTTCTAGTTACACCATTTCCCGAGGTTTTCCCAAGAGATACATTCTTTATCTTTTTCTTAACACCATTTGTGAACACTGCAGTAATACCTTCATTGCTATTAAGCACGTCGTTCAGAGGGGAGTAGTGGTTAGTGATCTGGATGTGTGGATTAAATTTCACAGATCTTTGGCCTGTGTTCGTGACTTTTCAGTTACTAATGTCCACCCGTTGTATTCCATTGGGTCACCAATCCTATCACTAGAGACTCGCTCACTCTCCCACGAGCTCCTGTGGGTCGTGTATGCTAACACTTCCTTCTGAAGAAGCTTGTCATCCAGTTTCAGCGAACTAAGTTCATCAAGGGCTCTTGTAGCTGGGTTTCATATTCACTACACTTTGTACAAATGGAGACTTCGTTTTCACCATAATTATCCACAGAATTATGAGCACAACATATGCTGCTGTTGTATGTATGTATGTATGTTTATATGTATTTATTTATTTATTTATTGGGTCCCCCACCCCACACTCCAAATTTAATTTATGGTCACTTTGTAGATCAAGAAATTTAGTTGTTCCTATTTCTTCAGCTGTTTGTTACCATACCCTTTATTTGAGTTAACCCAATTTTCATGAGTGTTGAGGTTCTCACAGTGATTTTACTGATAATACAGATGTTAATACAAAATTTTATGAAATTCGTTGTTATAAAAATTTGTTGTAAGCTTTAAACCATTCATTCAAGTTACTAACAGTGTTACCAAAAATATCATTTATGCAGTTTTTAAAATAGACATTTTCAGGGCTTGAAATAATAATGCTGGTGTCTTATACAAAAAGTGTAGGTTTGGTTGAGAGTTTATTGTTGGGGCAAATTGATGTTTATGAGAAAAAACAGGGACCATGTATTTATCCCCAAGGGGCTCCATGTTTCGTAATGCCCAAGTTAAGTATGTGCTATAATATGAATATCTTCCTACTTTTTGCTCTCTCTGTCATGATATGATGGATAATATTGCCCTTTTGTACCACAGATTACGTAAAAATTTTGTTGTAATGGGATTAACTTACGATTGATATAATCATGTTCTTTGGTAAGAACACATGATATTCCCGCAACATGCATTTTATTAGTAAGAACATATAAGATTTCTTATGTAGAGGTACACAGGGCTGTTTCCAATCACAGATATTTGCTGATTCCAAGTAGTTCCTCTGAAAGGATACTGTTCAAATTCAGGGAGTTACTTACTCTGTGATAGCATTCTCAAGTACTGCAGAGAATGTAGTTAGTAATAAAATTAGTGTACATTTGGATATGTCAGATTGTGTTCCCTTGTTACATATAGGTTGCTACTGAATCATTACAAGCATAACATAATGGGGCACTAATGTAATTATGCAGCTTTTCAGCACTTTAGTTGATATTGTGCCATAACCACATGAATGTTTTGGTCTGGGAGAATATATCGGGGTTTTCCCCCCCTCCCATTTGCTGTTGTGGGCTTAACAGGGAACATACATAAGAATTGATGATTAAATTTAGAATGCTGGAGAAGTTTTATCATTAGATTAATTTACTACTGAGTGCTAATGAGTATGGGTACATATTATTAACAAATTAATGTACATTGTTTACTCTGTGAATCATGTGCCTCAACAGTAAGAGTTTCATCATTTTGCTCACATGGTGTTTTCACGTTTTTTGTATGATTCTCATAATAAACTTCAGTTTTTACCTAATAACCATTAACCATTTGGTGTTTGTAATGGAGACCCAGTGAGTATTGCTTGCAACAGGAAGCACATTTTAAATATTAATGAGATCAATTTCAGGCTTCAAAATGTTGATAAACCGTAAGTAATAATATGTTTGTGTTTATTGCAGGGTGTTTTACATGTTGTATGGAAAGTGGTGTACATGTATATAATGTTGATCCCCTAGTGGAAAAAGCTCACTTTGGTAAGTTCATTGTTATAAGATGTTTAGATCTGAATTATAAATGTTTCATGAATTCATGCACACATGGAAAAACAGTAGAGATTTGTTACCGTGCAAAAGAATATTACATGTGAAATCATTAACACTTCCTTCCTTTGTGTTGAAGGAAACTGTTTATGAAGTACAAAATTTTCGAAATGCATTGTGGGTGACCCGTATGCTTGCTGTTAATACAAGTACATGTCAGCTGTGTACTTAGTTCTGTCTTTGTTAGTCCTGAGTCTTCCTGAGGTTTAAGTCCAGTTATAGAGTTTCCACCCCTTAATGTCTAAGTGCAATATTGCTTCTGTACATGTTATTACTACCATGCCTTAGGCCCACATAACTTCATCAGTAATAGTGGAGTGTAACACAAGAAGGTGACGATTATATATGGCCTGAAAGAGGGACTTAGAGCAATAAAAATTATGGTGGGAAAACAAGACTGTGCAAACAGGCCATAACAATGTAACACTACACAGTTTATGTGGTGGTGGTGGTGGTGGTGGTGTTGATGTTGATGTTGATGAGTATGTTTTGTGAGAAGAAACCAAGACTGTCCTAGGATTCTTAGAAACAGTCCACAACATCCTTATGCTGCATTGTTGTTGTTGTTGTTGCTGCTGTTGTTGTTGTTGTTGTTGATGATGATGATGATTTTTTATACGATATGTGTATGTTTATGTGATCTGCAGATATGGAGTTGATGGGGAGTGTAGCACGTTGTGAAATGTTACATCGTACCAACCTCCTTGCTATTGTAGCTGGTGGTTCCAGACCAAAGTTTGCAGAAAACACAGTGTTGGTGTATGATGACATTTCCAAAAAATTTGTTCTGGAGTTCACATTCACAACACCTGTTAAAGCTGTGCGATTGCGGTGGGATAAGTAAGTACTCCTAACATGTACTTGATGTTATGTAATTTTATCATACATATTTATCAGAGAAGGTATTTATATTAATGATGTATATTCATGTTATTTTTGCAGTATGTGTTGATTATTCTTTAAATGTTTGGATAAATTTGTGGAGACATGGAAGAGATAAAAGTAAGAGATATAAACAAAGTGTAGAGGAAGTAAGATATTCACAAATGGATGAACAGAACAAGAAATTACAAAAAGTATAAAAATGTGGTCAAAACTTGCCAGTTTAGTATGGATATATTTTGGAAATGGGAAATGCTAAGGATCAGAAAAATGTTTTTAGTTAAAAGTTACTTTATGCCGAAGGTATCAAAGCACAGAGTAGAAGCACGGCCAAGGACCAAGGCAGATACCAGTGTGCTAATTGCAGCTGAAATGAAATTGTAAAGTATTATAGATTTAGAACCTTAATAAACTGCAGACAGTGCCACTGGATATTTTTGCTCTTATATTATGGAGTTTATCCTTTCTAATCTAGTGTATTTTCTCAACACCAAAACATTGTCGTTGAAGTTTATTATGTGGCAGTGGATTTTGTTATTTTCCTCACACATACAGTAAGCCCTCATTAAACGTTGGGGTTATGTTCCTTAAAATGGCAGCATAGGTGGAAACAAAGTAGAGCAGAACATTTCTTCCCATTACAAGTAAGCAAATTACCCAAGATTCTGCCCACTGGAGGTCCCACAGGTAAAAACAAAATTAATTTGAGCCAGGGGATTATTTGTCAAATGTTTTGCCACTAACATTTGTCATTGTTACAGGAAAACAACATTGTCTGAGGCAAGATAAATGAGGGTTGCCTGGAATGTATGTTTTCATATTAATGTAATTCATACTTTCAGACTTAAAAGCAGAGATATTATCCATATTTTCAAATGCTTTGTACTGAACATGTTTGTTTACTTCCGACAGATTGGTGGTAGCTTTAAGCCAACAGATACATGTTTTCACTTTCCCATCGCCTGCTCAGAGGTTGTTTACAATAGAAACACGTGCAAATGCTCTGGGGTTGTGTGAAGTCACCCCATTTCAGACTGCCGAACGGCAGCTTCTTATGTTTCCTGGACACAAAATGGGCAGTGTGCAGTTAGTGGTGAGAATTTATATTGTCTTTACTTACTGTGGTTCATGGTTGTGGTGGTGGTGGTGGTGGTGGTGATGGTGGTGGTGGTGGTGGTGGTGGAGGAGGAGGTGGTGGTAATTACTACTTCCAGTACTACTGCGTGACATCAAAATTTTAGACTGTCAGATTTTATATTAGGTCTACATTATATGCACTGCATACAGCAAATTGAAGGTTTAGCATGAAATTGTTGTAGTTATTAACATAATTCTTGAACATGGAATGTGAAGTCAGTTGAGAAAATAACTTTAGTACCTTAGCCCACAGAAACCAATATAGCATATTTCTTCATCATTAGGGCCCGTAGCTAATGCCATGGAAGTACCACACCCTTGAAGGCTTATTGTACTACCCTATCCGCCCCTCTTTTTAGACATTCCCACTTCTGCTGCCAGGTGCCTCCACGCCTGTAACGACACGAGAGATCCTAGCAGCGAAAGGTGGAATATTGTGTGGGCGGGAAAGTTCCAGTAATTTTGCCTAAATGACGATTTCCATGCTGTTTAGGGATCTTTTACATGCCGCAAATCTATGGCATGGGACCGACGGCTCTACTTCCCCTCCAAAGGAAGGTGTGCTGAGGATTTTTTTGCCCTGATAAATCCTGACGACTTTGGCCGGGTTTGAACCCGCGAACTCGGGTACTTAAAGGCAGCATACCACCCCTAGACCACCGAAGCCTCAACCAATATAGCATAATAGAAAGACAGCTGGCTGTGTTCATATTAAGATACTAACTCACAGAATAGTGTTACGCACAAAGTGGAACTACTATCTGGAGGTATGCTGTGAAACTTTTGGCAAGGGCAGATGTGCAAGTTACAGCATACCTTTCCCTGCCTCTTATATGGCCATCTTGTACTCCCATTCATAACTTACACAGATTCTGACTACAAAAATACGTATTGTAGAAGAGCATGCAGTATCCTTTTATGGAAGTATGTGGATTATGTTTTGTACAGACAGATATTAGGGCAGACACAGTAAGGAAGCTGGGCTGGTTAATCGCAGTTCAAATTTTATTGAGTTCATGTTGTTCTGTTTCTAGAAGGTTCAGTACAAATACTTTAATATTCCTTCCAACATAACTACGTGTCTTTTACTTAAGAATAGCTACATGACCTGATGATGGTCTGTTAAGACATAAACGTGTAGCCATTCTTAAATAAAGACATGTAGTCGTGTTGGAATATTAAAATATACGTTACTGAATAATCACAGTTTGATTTCCAACATGGGCAAGAGATTTTTCTGTTTTTCCAAAATTCCTAGACTGGTTCTCGGGACTATCCAACGAGCGTTCCTGGTCAAAGAATATTGGGGGGTTTTTCCCCAGCAGTAAAACAGATGTGGCATGAAGCTAACCATGTGCATCTATCTGGTCCTGAGGTTAAGAATGAGTGCAGCTGTACCTCCAGTCCCTCATATGTCGTCATGGTGTGTTTTTTTTCAGGTCTTGTAATATTCAGAAAAGAGTGTAAGTGCAAAATTTGAAAAAGTATGTAATGCCATACCAGTATGGCATTACACGTTTATTCAAGATATGTAATATGAATAACGGACAGTAAAATGCCAGTTTGCAAGTTAGAAAATCACATTCTGAGATTCACATGTGTAACAAGTAATGTTTGTGTATGTAATGCAGCACAGAAATACAGTGGAGTATGCTAGAATGAACGTAATTGGTTCTAGAACCTCATTTGTTATAGCATCTGTTCGTTCTAGCATACATTGAAATCCCTTCCAGGCCCACACCCTAGAGCAAAGTTACCATCCAACACAACCATTTAAACAGGAAAAATATAATACAGAATCAAAAATGTAAGTGTAAAAATAATATAAAATTAATTTATTTAACTTTTATACGCTATACATGTAAATTTGAAAAGCATAAACAATTTTTTCTTAGTGAAAACTCATAGCTAAAATTATACAGCTGAATAATTTAAAAAAAATATTTTCACTGCTAAAGGCGCAAGTAAGCAGAAAACTGAACTAAACCAATAACTGAGCCTTACAAAGGATAACAAAGATGATGACTGATGCTCTTATCAAAGCGGGAAAACCCGACACATCATGCGCACATGCGTGCTATGTCGGTCGATAGTATTCCTCTGCGTTCATTGTAGCATCTGTGTTCATTGCAGCATCCTGATTTTATTGATAAAAACTGTTCATTGTAGCATTCGTTCATTTTAGGATCATTCATTGTAGCATACCTGACTGTACATAAAATGAATTTATTATGAACGGCAGTCAACCAGACCTGTTGCCTAGAAATTATAGCAGTACAGACCAGAGCCATAAAGAGCATCTTCAGGAAAACAATGTTCTCAGTCATTTGAAATAGCTAATTGGACATAAGAAATTTACCATATCAGTGCATTTTGTAGTCAATATTCTACATACAATGTAATATTATTGCTGAATATTTCTGTCATTTGGTTTTCAAATGCAGTGATTGGGAGTTCCTTTGTGATATATCGTAATAAGCATGTCAATCGGGAGTAATGCTGTTACATGTACATAGGACTTGGCCAATACAGAAGCTGGTATGTCAAGTGCCCCTGTCACAATTAACGCTCACCAAGGGGAACTGGCATGTCTGGCTGTGAATCAACAGGGAACTATGGTAGCAACAGCTTCCTGTAAAGGTACTCTGATACGAGTGTGGGACACATCACGGCGAATTCAGCTGGTAGAGCTGAGAAGAGGGTCTGATCCAGCCACATTATATTGGTGAGCCCTCTTGCATGGGTATGTCATGTAAGAAATCAGTGTAAGCGACAGAGTGGTGTGATTTGATCACAGTTATAATTTTGTACAATTGTAAGCTTTTATAGTGCTTGTTTAAAGTGAAATCTTCTTGGCCAATTAGCTGTGTGAATGTGAAGTATGTATCTGCTTTTCTTTTGAGATGTGACACTTTGTCATTGGGTGTGTAGTTCCGGACATTTCAAGATGTCACGATGCAGTACAATCCATCCACCCATTGGCAACAGCACAGCCAATGACATGGCGTCACATACCAGAAGAACTGAATCTTCAGTCACGCTTCTGTGAGCACATAAAACCTTGCATTCATATATGCCGTTTGAAAGACTGTGCACATTGTTGAGATTGGTGTGATCAGTGACATAGCTGTGTGTGATATTTGTACCTGTGGTAACGTCTCAGAGATGATAATACTGTTCCCGCTATGAATCGCTGGGGTAGTAGAGGCCATAGTAAGGTAGTCATCACAGACTATGTTGCTTAACCTTTTGATGCCTAATGTGAACTATAGTGGTCGTACCGCACCGCTAACCTCTAAAGTTGCATTTTATATATGTATTCAACAAATATAGGTACTGAATATTCTAAACATGGTATATACTCTCCGTTTTTTCTCTTCAAAATGCAGTTTGTTTCATAATTCTAAAGTATTTGGTTCCTGTATTATTCACATTTTATATACAGGGTGTGCTGAAATTAAAAAAAAAAATTCCAGCACCGAAAGGTTAACTTGACTCCTCCTGGGTGGTAGCTGCCATTGATTCTTCTTATCCCAGGGCAGCCAGATCAAGCAACGTGAACTGTGATGGCTGACCCACAACTCTGCACATTGTTTCCCAAGCATTCCACCATGTGAACAGTCCTACATACTCAAAGATCAAAACTCGGGTATAGTCATGTCACTCACCATGTGAATCCCTAACCATTTCTGAGATGTGGGACATACACTCCACATTGATGTGGCCAATTTTCCAGCAGGACTTCCTTGCAGTGACAATGTTTCCCTAAGCAAACAGCTGTGCATGATGTTAGTCTGGCCAGAACATAACACTGTTATATTTACAGAACATTTTTTACTTTTTGACTGGTGAAATTTTAAGCATAAGGCTAGGACTTAGTCACTTAGTCCAGCAATAACAATAGTGAATTGTTAATACAAGACAAAACACAACAATTATCATGCCATTACCACCTTGTATACAGTTTAGGGCACCAACCAGCTCTGCCGGGTTCTACATTGGCCAGAAACTAAGGAGTGACTAATGAACCAAACTCTTGTTCCCGTGGAGGTACTTTAGAATCTACTGAGTTTTTGCCTTCCATTTCAGAGTAGTAGCTTCCATGAACGTCTTGTGAAGTGAGGTTTTATTTTTATATTGCTTAAAATTAATACCTTCATGTTTTAGCACAAAATACTTAGGCAAGATGGTATAATTTATGGGGTTTTTCTTGCGTATTTAACTTCATTTTTACCTTGCATGGTGTTGCCCTACAACTTGATGAAGCAGGCCAGTGATTCCACTGCCATTCAGTACATTTACAAAAGTCCTGTGCTTTATGTGGAGCCACTGCAGTTTGGAGTTGTGCTGGAATTGTGTTGATGTCATCAAAATGTGCCAACTTGCATTTCAGAAAAAGGAAGTCACACAGCTAAGACTTCTTAGAGGTCTTTACATGCATTCATATAACTGTTCTTGCTGGTTAGTCAGCAGAAAAGAAACAGGTTTTGTGACATTTTGTCTGTAAGTTTTGCCTAGCTTGACATACAACTTGGTGTACATGCACTGTCTTTGTAAATCTTCCATTTTGTGATAAATCACAGAGGTCACAACACATACCCTTGTCTCTGAATAGTGAAAGCAACAGCTGTGAATTGATGGCATGTGACTCAGCACATTCAGCTGTACCATCACCTAGACAGGGAAGTTTTATGTTAGTTGTGATGGTGTCATGTTGTGGCCAGTCTAGAAACTCATAGATTGCACCACATAGGTTAATAGGTGAGATAATTCTTCTGAACATGAACAAACAGTTAATGAGCCCCAGTAATTTAATTTTCTCTATTTCCAGCATTAACTTTAGCATGAGTTCTGACTTCCTGTGTTGCTCAAGTGACAAGGGCACAATACATATATTTGCTCTAAAGGATACCCGCTTAAATCGAAGATCAACGTAAGTAATACAAATTTAATTTGTGGAAATGTGTCTGTTGTTAATGGCAATGTAGTGCAGTGAGATTATGTAGTACTTAGCAGTACAGTGAAATTTACACATGTTAATTTTAAATGACAAAATTTTATTTGCATTGTTTTAATTTTTATGTATAGATAAAATGGAAATAAAAGAATGGATATTTGCCACCTTTGTTTTAGTGTAATGCAGTACACATAATGTCAGTACTTGGAATCCATCTGTGGTACTGAATCAAGTATTTCTGTTTTGCAGGTTTTCTAAAATGGGTGGTATCTTGGGAAACTATGTGGAGTCGCAATGGGCCTTAGCCAATTTCACTGTGCCTCCTGAGTGTGCCTGTATATGTGCATTTGGGTCACGGAACACAGTAATAGGTAAATTGACTGTCATACCTTAAACATTTCGGAAGATTTAATTGCAATCAGTAGGTCATTTTATGTCATTTGTCATTATGTTATTCTCATGTAAATGCAATACAAAAATTATGTATCAACACAAAGTTTCTTATGTTTTGGTCTGTAAGAAAACTATAATAAATTTAAGTGCATGGCATATCAGGTCAGTGCAAAAAATAAGCTCCAAATTCTGCAGAGAAGATGTACATAGTGAAGGCCATATTCACTATTATAAAGTTTAGTGTGCCATGTTGATTTTGAAACTGTATGTGGCAAGTTAACTTGTGTTTTGAGGTTTGAAGTTTCTAGAGTAGTGTTGGTGAAGATTCAAGTGTACTGAAGTACTCAGACCAGCACACTAACGACAAGGTATTGTATATGCAGCCACATATCACACCACTGTCACAAGTATTATAATGTCGAACAGATTTTATTGTATTACTAACAATGACCAAATAATGTGTTAATATACTTTAATCTAATAATTTTATGGAACTCTAATTTTAACAGCTTCAGTTTTAAGAATTTATGTTACTTAGCGAAGCACAAATGTAAAACTCACTGAGGCTGACACAGAGATGTTGAAACATGTATGAGTGTATGTTATATAAAGAGATACTGTTGTGATATATATTTGTGCATTAGTTGGTTGAAATAAAAACAATAAAAGATGCATGGTACGTGCATTAAAATAACTTGGGCATTAAGTTCAGTCCAACCAAAATTTAAAGTCTTTGTTTCAAGTTTTATGGTATCAACTCAATTTCAATTTCTTTGGTGTAAACCAAAGCATTTTTGTAGGGTAACATGTAAATTGACTGCACACCAAAGAAAGTTTGGCATGCATTATTTCAGCCATTTGCCTGGATGGAACCTTCCACAAGTATGTGTTCAATGAAGATGGAAATTGCAATCGGGAATCATTTGATGTGTACCTTGACATTTGTGATGATGACAAATACTAAAGAGTCTGTGTCACAGACAGCATGTAACACATACTACAGTAAGGTATTTCTACAAACTGTAAGTCTGACTGTAAGATGTATAAAGTTTGCTAACCTTACGGACAGCTGATCTCACGGTCCCATCTATTGGGAAGTTAGTGTAGATGGAAAGCCAGAGAGTAATTAATTTTTTTGTCAGTTTTTTTATGTTATTTTTTGCATGCATGTTCTTACATCAATCTATCATCCAACATACGCACTCTGTGATACAGAGTGCATATGTTGGATGATATATTGTTATTTGTCAGTGTTTGTAGTGTATATTTAGAACCAACACTATGTCCACTTGAATTTCAAAAATGGCAGAGATACTAGTGCACTTTAATGGTATGTCCAGGAATTTTGTGTGTTACTGCATCTTCAAATACATGCAGCTTTTGTTCAAAGTATGCTTTTATATTATAAAATAACTGTGTTTAACCTCCTGCATAATGGTAATTATCGATGAACTGTTGTGGCATTTTGCATGGCGGTTATAAACGTACCTACAGATACAAAAAAAAGTGTCATTGTGTTAATCCTTTCCAGACATTTGGCAATATGTTACTGTCACTGCATATTTTTCTTCATTTTTTTGTTGCATGCATGTAACCACCACATATTATTTCTTGTTACACTGGTTCCAGCAATCACGCATTGCATACAGAATACATTTATGAAGCAAGTGCTTCTCTCTGTTGGTTATTTTTAGTGCCTCTCTCCACTTCAGGCAGGTGTTGATATACTAGTGACATGTTGTACTCCTTGTTCGTGTGGTCTGATATTGACCAACTGTACCTTTACCATGCAAATATGAACCAGATGTGTAACAGCTGTCATTCACATAAAAAATGTATCTCTAAATTATATATATATATATATATATAATTCCTCCTCTCCAGAACTTAAGAGTCAAGCATCTCTAGCCTGATAGGTAATTCCAGTAAGTTCTTATCATGTGTAAATTTCTTCCAACAAATGTTTGTACTAGAACTGCATTTTAGCAACTTTTCCATTATGTTCTTGAATTTGTTGATGAGAGAAGCTTGGTTAGCTGAAATGAATTTGGGCAACATCATCCTGTTGTGTGTGTTTGATTAACACAAAGAGCTGTGTTGACTAAATTTGTTTCATAGATTTTTATTTATTTAGGGTAAAAGTAAGTGAACTGGATAGAAACGGTGAGTATATGTGAGTGCCACTTTCACATTTTACAGGCCATGCTTTTGGAACCTTGCTGTGTTAATTATCCCTTTTCCTGTAAACAACTAAATATTCATGTTTCTTATTGTTTGGCAGGTGCTTCTGTGCTTACGGAAGAATTGGTAATGTGCTGGCAACCACTGAATTTGTAATGAGGGAATGGTCACTGTAACAGCACCACACAGCAGCAAACAAGTGTTGCCTACCAATCAGATGGATGGTTGAAACAGATTTAAATTGTGAAGCCAATTCTTTTACGACATGTAGGTTCAGTACATTCTGTTATATCTGCAGGGAAGTCATGGCAGCATTTAATTTGTAACTAGTGAAAAGGAGGTGTGATGTTCAAGGTTCTAATGGCACTGAGTCTCCATTGCAGTCTTCTGGAATATTATGCTGAATCAATCAGTGGATGGGTTCTTCCACAGTGTTGGTATGTACTTACCAAACTACAGGGCATGATAACACAGAAGGCTATAATATTGATAGTATGTAAATTGATGAAGTGTATGCAGAATGGTTTGTGCTGGGACTACGAGGGAAAAGCTATAAAGCAAGACTACATCCAGTGTAGAACCTCAAATGGTTATTTGTATAAAATTTGAGACTTTCCTATTCTTACTCACATTCTTTTCCAACAAATTAAATTCCATGCTTGTTCTGTATGTTGTGGTACAAGCATCACTGATATTAAAATTTCCATTATTTGTCACAGGAAATTATTTCGCATTTTAAATTTTGGTTCTGCCATTATAATTTATATTGTTCAGGTGTGTACTTATGAATAAAAAAAAAAATATTTTTCCAGTCCACACTATTAGTCTTCCATCATTCCGTTATATCTTTGACGTACTCTATACATAGAGGCTTTCTTCTAATCCAGTGATGGGTAACTTTTGTTGACATTCTCTACATTGGTGTACGTCTGGAGGTCAGTGTCTCATCCGTTTGGAGACTAGTCCTTTCAACCCCCAGGCTATATTAACATTTTACATGTCACAAGGTTTGAGGTTCTTACGGTAATGTTGCTGAGGATTTAGGTCTTCTAGGATGTGATGCTGTGTTAGTGGGAGGGTAGTTCCTGACATGTCAAAGGAATGTAATGCCTTCATCGTAGCATCAAATAGTGTGGGAAGAATTTCTTCTGGGATTGTTTGATGCTTAAGATGAAGGCGCTGTGATCCTTTGAAACATCAGGAACCACTGCCTAGCGACACACTGTCACATCCCAGAGGACTTGGATCCTAATTTTAAATATTGTTGGGTTGATCTGATCATTTTTGTCTGTAGTCGCCATCTGGTTGGAAGACTTAAGTTAGATTTATTTGGGGGTATGTATGTGAGTGCATGTGTAGATGAAGCACATGAAAGTGGATTTGTCATAAGAAGAAGAATGTAAACTTAATTCAGTGTATTACTGGTTCTTAATTTATCTTTGAAAATTTGATTGTAGTGACTAATAAAATTTAACTACTTCTGACATGAAGGAAATAATGACAATGAAATTTTATAATTAAGTTAGATGTAAGAATTTTATACTTTTTGTTGCTGGCCTGTACCACAGTGGTGAGCATTGTTTAACATGATAACTAAACTACATGTCCAAAGTTATTAACTGCAAGAGATGTTTGTTCAACCTTTTTGAAGTTGATTCTTGAAAAAATTATCTACATCATACAAGCTATTAAGTGCTTTGCATGTTAACTGAACTTCAAGTTACACACATATAGTAAACAATATGTAGCAGCAGGGTTGGTCATATTGCATTGAACTGAACAGAAGAGAAACATGCAAATTGTACATTGCTCATTATTACCAGCAGTAATGAGAAAATAATGTATAGCGGTTCATGATTTACTAATGTTCTAAACATTTTGTATTCTGTGTTTGTAATATGGTAACATTTCATATTTTATTGCCATAGAATATGGCAAAACAGTCATTGTTGCACATGGAAGTTCCAAAGGAGCGTTGTCTTATTTTTTTATTTGTGATCCATATTGTGATTTAGTAGTGTCTTAGTGAACAAGAAGCCAGATGTTTGGAATAACAACGATAATTTGCACAAGATTCAAGTGGTGTTGTATGTATTTGTGTGTACATTTGTTAAGTTGTGTGTTTTGTATAAGAACTTTGTTTATATTTAAATGTTCTGCAAAAACAATTGTGACAACATTTTCACTGTTTCTTTGTACACTATCCATCATCCTTTCAACTATTTGCAATCATACATTTCTGTTGGTAACTGTTGCTTTCACCACTATACTGCTAAAGGTGGAGGGTGATAATTCTTTGATGTAATGAGATGCACAGATATACTGTAACATAATTAGTGAACAGTTAGTATTGAATTAAATCTTCAGGGGCTTATAGCTGTACCCTCAGGTGGCTCAAGTTCTCCAGCAGTTCAGTGACTGCCTCTATCTCCTATCATCAGATGGAGTTGGTCTTTGAAATGTTGGTTTATGTGAACCACTGTGTACAGCTGTCAGCCTGGGTAGACTAATGAATTTTCTCACCATGAAAGCTTCAAGTCACATATAATAAACATTCGTTGTTGCAAGTACCTACAATTACAGAATACTCACTGGAGGGTGAGAGCTACAGGTTTCATAATATGGTGATAAACCATTCATTCACAGCTTCATCTGGTAATGTTTTATTAGTGTTAAAATTCTGAGGCCTATACATAAATGCCATCACAGTTTTATGTAGATTTTGTATTACACTATATGTTCTTAACAATCCTTTATTTCTTGGGGCATATTGAAGCTGCGGGGTGGGCCACAGAAAATGGATAAAGGGGGAAGGTGCAAATAAGGGGTAAACCAAATGAACAGACCCATTTTGAGAGAATGGTGCTGTTAGGGTGATGTGATGACATTTTAAAGTACCACAAAACCCAAAGATGACACTGCACTATGGCAAATGCAGCATAAAATCATGGTGATAAGAACCCTCAAAGAAAATCCTGACCCCCACCAAGCTGGGAACGCTGCATACGCCCAGTAAGCTCCCACAGAAAATTCAGATTATTCCACTGTTTCTAAGCACTCATGGGAAACATAATTCAAGAAACGACCAGAGAACAAGACATGGGTTGGCAGAAGTGGTTTGAATAGCTACTTATTATGTTTTCAGCTACTGAAGATGAAGCTGAATGACAGAAAATTGTACTCAACAAAGGAACTGATAATGGGCTCATAACAGTGTGTACATGCAAGAGTGAGATTCTGGTTTTCAGTTGCTCTTGCTTCTAATTTCCACACTTCTCAGTCATATCAAACTCTTCTTTGAGTCCTGTATGTTATATGGCCCTTACATGTTCTCTTTGGTCAACCTTTCTTCTTCCTCTCATTTGGCACCCAATTACATATCTTCTAGACTACCAGCTTTCCCCCTAACCCCTGCTAGTGCATTTACTGTGTAAGCTCTTCCACTTGATGGTTGCAACAGGAAGTCATTCCACTGCCACTATCCTTGTTACCTTGTGTAGCAGTCTGATTTTAGCAAGTTATGTCTGCCTTCATTTCATTTGCTTGATGTTAAAAGCAATATCATTCATCCTGTGAAGTTAAACATGGTATCACTCTAGACAGATGTCAGCTGCCCAAACACCTTGCTTCTGCACCCTTCTATGGCAGTATAGACAGCAAGCTAAACAGCACATATGTCATACCATTGGCACTGCCATTAACTCTCTCAACACTAATCCTAGATTGCTTGCTATTAGTTACCACCTGCTAGAAAAAGTCAAACAGATTCACTTGGATCTGCCAGAGATGAAAGTCTGAATTCTGTTTAAACACATATAAAACAACAAAAGTACTTGTTTATTTCATATAAAACATACAGTACAAATGAAACATTATACACCTCTTTTCTGTTCAACATTCACAGTGATTGCCTCTTAGATTACAGATATCTGGAACCTGATGCCATGTGATTTGTTTCCTAGGTATTAACAAAGAACCTTCCACACTGAAGATACAAGTAGTAGGTTCTTCCAAAATGTCACTATCTAACAAACCACATGACATCACATTCCAGATAATAATGACTTTAACATTCACTATCATGAAAAACCCCATCTCTCAGACTGTCTCACTGATAAATGTATAGACTACTTTAGAAGAATGAGTATACTGAATACCCAGAATAAGTACATACAGACTTTTTCATATATATACACACATGCACTTCTCTTAACTATACTGTGATGATTATCAGTGATTGACATGGTAAATCTACTTTTTCCTATCAAATGGATCAGTCCATACTTTCATATCTAGAAAAAAACAGAGATATGAACATTAATAAAGATAAAAATAACAGCCATCATACTTAACCATATGTTTCATATCAACTTAAGGTTTAAGAAACAAGTAGGCAAAAACAGTCCTATAACTGACTATGTTTATGATCTTACTGCCAGGCTGGATATCTTCCTGAATGATGTCTTTTCGATTCTTTATTTGGATTTCCTCTGAAATAAAATCACACAATTTTAAAATCTATGTATACAGTATATTCACTGCACTGCAGTACTTTCCTAAAATATTATTTTTTCCACAACCTTCGGGCTACTATGGTGAGAAAGTAAAATCTAACTGCAGTAACTCTATGGTGACAGAACCTAAGAGTTCATAGGCAACCATTATGCATGATCCTGAGCCACTTTTATACGTCTCTTAGCCTCACAATCTACTACTGCCTTCTATCATATTACTTTCTTTTACAATCTTTATAAAGTGGCCACATTCCAGTATATTTCCTTACAAAATTTCACCCTAACTTCCTTGATTTTTCTGTCCTAACAATATGACAAGGTGACCTGTATAAATCCTAGTTACATAATGTAAAATGACCAGACACACACATCACCCCTCTAAAATACTTTCTTTTTTTAAACAGGAACTACATTTTAAAGCTAAATTCTGAATACTAAAATATTTCACAATACTGTACAGCAAACAACTTTTGGAGCCCCCTAACCTCAGGCCCTGTGTGGGGACACAGCCCACACACCCTTAACACTAACCCAGTAACTGAAATAATTTTGGTATTCTGTCACTAAAGAAACCATTTCCTAGCGCATTAAAAAGTACCGTAGAACTTTGTACTTGCTTTATTTTTCCATAGATCCCAATAAGTACAACTTCATATGGATGTGGAAATAGTTACATTGCAATCAATACAAATTCCTCACGTAAAATACACGCATTGTCAAATAAGCACATACACATACAAGTTGTTAGAACTAAAGGAAGACGACAAATGAACAACTTAGTCTTAAAACAACCAATCAACTATCATATAGACTTTCTTTAATACATTATAGTTAAAATGAGTCTTAAAAATTTGGTCCAGTTTTTTAAATAATAAAATGTAATAAAACATGTGTGTATGTTGATCATTTTATAACTGTATACAATTAATACCAATATCATTTATTATGAATACATAGTGTTTAGATCATGTATAGAAGTCCAGTCAAGGTACTCTTCCATAGTATAAAAAGAACCATGTGTAAGAAATTTTTTTAGTGACTTTTTGAAGTATTTTATCTTACAAGACAGTTCCCTGATCTTTAGAGGCAGGCAATTATATATCATAATACCTGCATAATAGACCCCTTTCTGGGATTTGGTTAGCCTTAGTAATGGAGGGTGAAGGCTAGATTTATACCGAGTATTAAATGAGTGGATATTTGAATTACTAGTATAATCCTCTATATTTTTTACTACATACATTGCAAGCGAGAATATGTATTGCGATTGAAGAGGAAGAATCTCCAACTCCTTAAATAAATTACGACATGAGGTCCTGTTGTGAGAATTTGTAATAATTCTGATAGCCCTCTTTTGTAGTTTAAATACTTCATTACTGGCAGCTGAGTTGCCCCAAAAGATTATACCGTATGTAATAATTGAATGAATGTATGAAAAGTAAATCTTTCTCATATTACTCACTGTTAATGTTGGATCCAAAATTCTAAGTATATAACAAGCCGATTTCAATTTAGCACATATTTTGTCAATGTGAAGTCTTATCCAAAATAAGACCCAAAAAGCTTGTGCTTTGCGAGTTATCAATGTGGTATTTCTCATAATCAATATAAATCGGAGTCCTCATATTAATTTTTGTAGAAAATTGGATGAATTTAGTTTTATCGAGATTCAATTTTAATTAATTCAATTGGAACCATTTGTTTATTTTTTCAATTACGTCCTCTATTACTGCAATGAAGGAATGTGTATCATGTTGCATGCAAATTATGTTTGTATTGTCTGCAAATAGTGTAGGAGATGAAATTTGATTTACTGTACCTGGTAGATCATTAATGTAGATTAGAAAGAATATCGGACCAAGCACCGATCCTTGAGGGACTCCTCTTATAACTTTATTCCACCCAGAGTAGAAAGTTTTGGAAGATTTATTTCTAATTGCTACTCTTTGGTATCTATCCTTTAAGTATGACTTTATTAGGTTTAGTGCATTGCCCTTAATACCATAATATCCTAATTTTCCCAAGAGAATGTCATGATCGACACAATCAAAGGCCTTTGTCAAATCGCAGAATATACCACCTACCATATATTTGTTATCCAACGCTTTCAAAATATTAACAGTTAGTTGACATATGGCTTTTTCAGTCAATGCATTATTTCTGAAACCATACTGTTCCTTTGCCAAGATACTGTTAGTTGTTATATGAGTATCTAATCTTTTATAAATGACTTTTTCAAATATTTTTGAAAATGCAGTCAATAGTGAAATGGGTCTATAATTAGTTAATTTGTCTTTATCACCTTTTTTAAATATCAGGGCAATTTGTGAGAATTTAAGCCATGTAGGGAATGTTCCAGAGGACATTACCTTGTTGCATAAGTATGTAAGTGGAGAGATAATATATGGTAAACTTATTTTTAAAATCCTTGGCGGTATTTCATCATAACCATGTGAGTTCTTCAATTTTAAAGATTTTATAATATTTTTAATTTCATTTACTGTGACTGGGGTCATATAGATTCGAGGAAAAGATTTTGGATAAATCAATTTTAGATTATCGAGAGCTGTTAAGCTGTTGTCAGAGCTATCACTTTGTATTGAGTATGTAGCGTTTGCAAAGTAATTATTAAATATGTTCGCCAATTCGTGAAAACTTGTTGCTGTTTCCCCTTCCATATTCAGGGGTGGTACATTATTGCTATCCTGTTTATTTGTTTCAGTTTTGACAATGTTCCACACAGTCTTTACTTTGTTTTTAGATCGTGTAATTAATCTGTTATAATGTTTTTTTAGCAGCCTTAATGACTTCTGACAAGATTTTAGTATATCTTTTGTAATAATTTTTTAAATTTGAATCATTGGTAATTTTGTACAATGTGTATAGCTCTCTTTTTCGTTGACATGAAATTTTGATACCTTTCGTTAACCATACTTTTTTATTATGATTAATGTGAACTCTTTTATAAGGAAAACTATAATAAAAATTTCTTAAATAAGCATTTAAAAATTTTTTAAAGCTTATGTTGACATCTTCTTCTGTAAAGGTGTCAGACCAACTCTCATAACTTAGATTTAAATTAAACTCCACCTATCCGAAAGCTGGTTATCCGGATCGGCTTGGACCTTCAGGTAAATGTGTTGAGAATTCTACAAAACTAACTGGCCTTGAAATTACTGGTTATCGGATCAAGTACACTACAGTGTTATGGCTTCCAGAACATCAAATCAGGCGTGGTGTAAAGGTAACACATCATTTATTTTTATTCCGTGAATCCGTACAGGATTACAAAATCCATATGGATATGGAAATAGTTATAGACGTAGGTACATACTGTAAAATGTAACAGCCGAAATTCAAACTGCTAATGTGCCCTATTTTCAAAGAAAAATCAAGTTATCCGTATTTTCAACATATCCGGGTGGCTCGCCGTCCCAATTAATCCGGATTAGTGAAATTCTACTGTACCTTCTTTGCTTTGTCCACTTACGTTTTTCGTCAATTTGTACGCCAAAAAAACAAACCACAATCACATCTGGGCTGTAATTATACACCGTGAATTGAAAATGAAAGGAAACAGATTATTGATTATATATAGATTGTAGATTTGAAATGTTTGGTAAGATAACTTTAATTAAAACCTGAACAGGGGGTGAGGCTGGTGGGCGACGAATCATCACACAAATTAAAAATTCCTTGAAACGGGATATTGTTATATTATTATAGGTTAGAACGCTTGTGTATGGTATATTGGACATCAGGAAAGCAAACTTTACTTACTGTATGTCTCAACATTCTGTATGGGATATATTATAACTGGGTATACAGCGACTCCTATAAGACCTACAATTCCACTTATAAATCCAACAAATTTCCATCCTTTCAAAACACCTCCCATTGGTATTCGCACATGTAACTCGCGCAAGGTATGTATTAACGCTGATCACGGATTAATTTATCACCAACTCCACTAAGGCACGGTGCGTCTAATTTTATTGAGTGAAACAGCAAACTGCTGTCAACATCTTGTTCGTCGCTTATTGCGTTGGATAGTTGAAATATTATTTTCTTTTATGAGAATTACAATAAAAATTTAAATGTAATAATTTACATGCCATTTCATTAGCAACAAAGCGGTGACGATCTGATAATCTGTGATACTGACGGACACTAGCAGGATACCACATTTCCTTGTAACCGGTTGTAAGAAGAACATCTCTTTAAGCGATCTGTAGTTCATTCCGTTGTGAATCCCATCATCCATAGTATATGTACGTGGCAAGTGAACTGCACTTAACTAACTCAAAGTCGAAAAGCTTCATGCTAATGGCATAAACATAATGGAATTAAAAGAATAAATACATTATAAATTCAGTGTACTCACCCTTGTATTTTCAGAAATGATGAAGCGTATAAAAACAACTGAATCAATTGTAACAACGATGTAATAATTCCATCATTTTTAAATTTTGAAATTGAAGGTTTTAAACAGAATTTGATTTTATAAATGACATGTCTGTTTGATTAAAAAATGCTTATAATTCATATAATATCAAACCATGATAATCATTTTTATTCAGATTACTAATCACAAGTTTTGCAGTACCAAATATGTTGCCTACTAAAACGACGTTGTGTCAGAGTAATGTTATGGTTATTACAATTATAATGATACAAAGAGATGGCTTTCAAAATAATGCTAATATAATGTTATAATTATGTGTTCCGTAAAAAGTGGTAGAAATATTTTTTTTTCATTTAAATACCAATAAATATGGAACGTGAATAAACTGAACTGTGAACGATGATACAGTGGCTTTAAGAAACTATCTACATACACACTCCTTTTACTCTGTACATGGATTTGTTTTGTGTTAAGATGATTTATAATACTGTTTTTGTTAAATGTTTGTAAAACCTTACACTGTAAATTTGTGTATTTATGACTTGTTCCACATCCTGCTGCCTTTATGAAACACTGATGGATCCATGGAATGCATATATGTATGTATGTATGTTTGTATGGATCGTATCGGATGCACTGATTCTGGACAAAACACTTCTGATATGACCTGTAATTCTATTCACTAACGGAATAAATGTAATATATCTAATAATGTAAATTACTAATTAATTTTTAATGTTCAATAACGCGACTGAAAGAATATTTCATTCAGTAACAGAATGAATTTGAATCAAGGTACGGCACAATGTTTAATTTTCCCGCCGACAGTATTGACGGATAGATGGCACCAGAATGCTTATTCGTGCTGATTTTACAGAAGATACATGCCTTAGAGTACAAACGGATGGAATGCTGCCTATTTCGATAAACTTGCGGGAAGCATTACTGTAATATTATAATTAAATTCTGTTGGTTATGGACAGTTATTTTGAAAAGTTAATTACGCAGTAAACATGTTAAGGGAGTGTCATTCATTGATGTAACTGATAACAGTGTAAACGCTGTTCTTTTCTTTCAGGATGAATGTCCGAGTATATGTGTGGTTCACCGGTTTAGGAAAATACGTATTTGTTATTTCTGATTTATTAATTGAGGGTTTGCGTATTTGCGTGTAGTAGATTTGTTTTGCTCGCATCAGTGGTATGTAACGTGCATTGTCAACATAACAGTCGTGTAGTGTTGCCACTTCGAAAACAAGTTTCTGGTCACCCACTTACTGGCGGATGTGAGGTACGAGTTTCAATAAATATATGAAATCTTGTTTTGAAGTTCCATAGTACGTGTCTGCTAAAAGAGAAAAAGGTTTTATGTAATATGCTGCATGTTACACTAGTACATGTTTTACATGGCCTGATGGTGTCGATGAGCCCGTGAATTATGAGAATATGACAAGTTAGAAGTTGAAATAATTATCTTCCAATTAGATTTAATGTATTACGTGTATAAGTGGGTATCTGTTCAGCATAACTCCTTATATTTGTATGATTTCATGGGAAACTTTTTTTTTTGTTAAATTTCAGGCAGTAAAATTACCTATGCAGTGTAATTGTAACAAAAGCCTTCAAGGTTTATATTTTTTCAGTAAAAATGAACAGAATTAATATCTTGAATATGTGATTTATGTAATATATGTGAGAAAGCATGCAGGAATGGCTGTACCTAAAAATGTGTCCTTTTTTTTTTTTTAATGTTACAAGCATATTGGAGAATGGAGCTGTCAATTGATGTGTTTCTGCCTAGCCAGTAAATTGGCCCATGCTCTTGAATACCTGTTTATGTGGTGTAGAGTGTAAAAAGCTTAAGCAGAATGTTGTGTTATATTCTGTTGTTTAACCTTTTGACGCCTAATGTCAACTATAGTGGTCACACCGCACCGCTAACCTCTAAAGTTGCATTTTATGTATTTATTCAACAAATATAGGTACTGAATATTTTAAACATGGTATATACTCTCCGTTTCTTTCTCTTCAAAATGCAGTTTGTTTCATAA
>Ga0123352_10002595_pt1 | contig 25404 bp, 13 predicted proteins | sample TergutLab28metaG_FD_89700 | JGI IMG/M metagenome (GOLD analysis project Ga0123352, IMG submission 89700) | Labiotermes labralis P1 segment gut microbial communities from Petit-Saut dam, French Guiana - Lab288 P1 | ecosystem: Host-associated > Arthropoda: Insects > Digestive system > Gut ...
ATATTACAATCTAGCTTAATGCACCATTTGTAACACTAGGTATTACTTAATTATATACATATCCATCAAATTCTTATACTCTACTTAGGAGAGGTACTTTCAGCTCAATGTGTATAATCCAACTGACAACGAGATCTCGTTGAAAGTTTAGAATATGCACCTATACTACGATCATACTCTGTACAGTTTTCCTCTATATGTATTTTTGTGACCTGAAGATGACCCACAGTGGCCGAAACATGTCATCATCATCATAATAAATAGGATACAAGACAGTTATGTTTTGACGTACCCCACCCCCTCCCTAATTGCTTATAACACAACAGGGATGTTGTGCCTAAATTCTGTGAGGTGATTAAAACTTTGATAGACTCAGGTTTAAAATGCCTTACTGTATTAAAATTAAAAATGATAAGAAAAATGTACCACTGCAAGTTGTCAATGAAAGTGGGGAATCCTAGTTGTTTAATCATATTGTGGTTGTGTTCTTAAGTGGCGGCATGTTGTACATGTGACAGTGAACACTGTCCAGCATCTAGTCGCAGTACTGTTGCTGTAATACCAGAAACTTTTGTTAATGATAAATGTGCTATATGTTACACATTCATCCTAGATATTTTTTAACATCTGATTTTATGTAAATCCCAAAAATGTAGGTCGCATACAAAAATTTGTGTTGCTGGGGTAAGTAGTTTGCTTACTTGGCAGATTATGTGTCGGCATCCACATCAGTCACCTTCTCACACAACACCACGGTTCAGCAGTGTTTTAGTTTTCTTTGGTTTATCGTGCTGTAGCTTCTGGTTTGTCATGAAATCTGCTCGTACATGTGATATGAAGATTACCATCATCTGATATGTGACACTGTGTAGTGTGGTAGAAAGGCATCAGTACTCAGGAAGACAGTACTAGTATAAGAATCCATCTCAAAAGACCGTAATCTTCGTAATCACAACTGTAAGAAAATTAAATCTCGCATTCTTTTGATATATATATATATATATATATATAGGGGACTGTCTGTACACAGAAAGTGTTAATGTCTAGTCATTATGAACCTTAGTGTGTTTTGTGTGACAGGACATACACCCAGTACTCCGTAGTGGTACAAGCATTTAACAAGGTTGGTCCAGGCCCCATGTCAGAGGAGACACGTCAGTATACGGCCGAAGGAATTCCTGAGCAGCCTCCGCAGGATACGACATGCACCACACTCACCTCACAGACCATCCGAGTTTCATGGGTCTCTCCCCCACTTACTGCTGCAAATGGTATAATCAAAGGGTACAAGGTTGTGTATGGCCCCAGCGACGCATGGTATGGTGAGTTGCATATGTGACAGTGGTTCTGGACTGCAGGGGGTAGAGGGATTACATGGAACCTCATAAGGGTTGATGTGAGATATTTCATGCATTGTCAAGCCTAAAATATCTTGGCAAGGGTTTGTAAGTTTGGTATTTTGGTTTGTCATGTTTGTTATGCTCGCTAAGGTATGTATTGTGATAAAAATTAAGCTGCTGCTCGGAAGGGGTACCAACAGGTATGTCAGCTGCAAGAAAGGTACAGAAATGCTGTGTTAAGTGATCACATGTTACACGAAATCAGCAGATCAACAGGTATGTTAACTAAAAGAAGGCTCAGAAATATTGTGGGAAAGTGACCAGATGTTACACCAAATCAGCGGTGCCTTTGTATAGTCATTTCAAAATTAATGACCAATAATGGGATTTTTGTTCCCAGTTACAATGAACTCTTATCACCACAACATAATAAACAGCTGGCTAGACAGGTATGTAAATTACACTGAATGTTGGGCTATTATATGCTTATAAGATGCCTTTATTCAAGTGAAAAGAGTTCTTGCATGCAGAGAAGGTCAGGAGAAAAATCTGTAGCACAATAAGGCAATGTATCAGATGTCGACAGCCGACACATTAACATGTGCTCCACAGTAGCAGCAGCCTTAATACAGCATGCTATATGAAAGCAGAAAAGAATGTGTGTAGGGTCTAATATTTAAATAAATATAGTTTCAACAGTAAGTTGTGGAACTTCTGAAGATGGCCAACCAAACTCTTTGTGAATGCCTTTCATTTACAGATTGGAAATTGTTATTGATTGTCGTTTATTTGTAGCATAACTCTGAAGTAAAGTTTTTCAGCACGGTCATGTAAATTACGCTTGTGAAGAGTTAAAAATAATTTCAGTTTCATCATTTGTTCATTTCAGAATTGTGTCTCTTTCAGATGAAAACACAAAAGATACAAAGATAACATCATCAAGTGAAACCATCCTTCATGGTTTGAAAAAATACACTAATTACAGCATGCAGGTTTTGGCGTTTACATCAGGAGGTGATGGTGTTCGTAGTGCTCCAATCCATTGCCAGACAGAGCAAGATGGTATGATTAGTCAAAATGTTCACTGATAATAGTGCTTTGAGACAGATTATATTTTAATGAAGTCATAGTATTTCTGTTTTCATTATCAGTGGTACCCAGTAATTATGAATATTATTGTTGGGTTCTGAATTATTTCAAATCCTGCTAGAATGAAAATGTGATTGACCAAAGAATCAAAACCATTGTTAATAGGAAATTCTTAATATGACACTGAATATAAGATGACCCCCTTTCACATAAATTTTCAGGTACATACCTATACAGAACTTGTTTACCTCTATGCTTGACTCTAAGGTGGCCCTCCATTTTTCATGTGATAACATATACATATTTATGCATGGTTGTTGCTGATTGTTCTTGCCTCTGCACTTATAACTGACAATGTTTTTACAGTTCCTGAAGCTCCCAGTAAGGTAAAAGCTCTTGTAATGTCAGGAGATTCAATTTTGGTAAGCTGGAAGCCACCAGAGCAGCCAAATGGCATTGTATCACAATATACTGTGTATGTGCGTGAGGACAGTGAAGAAGCTAAAGACGTGAGTGTCATGTCTGATCTTGTATTGTGTGTATGTTTCAGATATGTTGTACTTTGAATGTAGTACTCTCCAGTAACATTTTATTGTATTTCATTTTATTTTATTTTTGGTGTTGGTGTTAAAAAATCAACAAAAATTGCTTGTTCTTCCACATATGTGCAAATCAGGTAATCATCTGATATACCTGTTGGTCTTTTCATCTTGTGATCTCTTTGGTTATGAAACTGTTTAATTTGGTAGGCATATACCAACACTGCAGACATTACATTCTTATCCTGGTTGAAAGCAAAAGTTAGTGTTCAGCTTTCTGTTTTCCAGAAAACTGTGATATCTGGCAACCCCTCTCCTCCAGAGACACTGGATAAGACAGTTTTTACTGTACAAATTACAATTTCTTTTCAACCAGAATGTGCATTTAATTTTGTGCATAATTTGATGGGGGCCAAGGGTGTGAGTTCTAGAGTGGAACATTTATGTGCTATTTTTTAATATGAATGTGCTATGTGATATTTGATTTTATAAGTTATGAAGTTGTATCTCATCAGCATGGTTTCCACAACCTTAAGTGTAAACTGCAACAGAGGTATATGTCAGTTCTGAAGTGTTCTGATGATTGCACGTTACACTTGCAGTTACTGAATATTGTTCATCATTTAGTATTGTGAATATAGCACAGTGTTTTGTAAAAATTTAGTTTGTAGCATTTTCTGTTCTGTTCAGAATACCTGAGGATGGACAATCCATAAAACTAGTAATTCTTAAATGTTCAAATGTAATAATGTACTCATGTTCAAATGTAATGCTATGTATCATGTTTGCATATAGGAAGAACCAAAGGGGACAAAGGTTCCACCATTCCAAATGAGTTTTGAAGCAGCAGAATTGAAGAAAAAGGAGCGCTATGAATTTTGGGTAACAGCGTCCACTATAATTGGTGAAGGGCAGCCATCAAAGTCTGTTTCGTTGTCTCCAAGCAATAGAGGTGGGTTGTAATAGGAGATGGTGTGTTTTAGATAAATTTACAAATAAGGAACAGTTGAGCAGTTGGTGCTGCTTAGTTAGTTTTGCCTTATACAAAAGTACATAGTGCCTGATTGTCGTGTATTATAAATTTCTCAGTTCCTGCAAAAATTGCTTCATTCGATGACTCGTTCACGGCAACATACAAGGAAGATGTTAAGTTGCCATGTCTTGCTGTTGGCATTCCTGCACCAGACATTCAGTGGAAGGTGAAGGGCGTTGCTTTCCAGGCAGATGATCACATTCGCCAGTTGCCCGAAGGCTCACTGTTCATCAAATCTGTGACTCGTCAGGATGCCGGAGAGTATTCGTGCACGGTGGAAAATTCATTTGGACACGACACTGTCACTCATCAGCTTGTTGTTAATGGTAATGTACAGTTTGTCCATTGTGTAAACTCACAGTAGTCAGTGGAGCTGCTGCCACAGTTGTAAACCTTTTCTTATTCATGGAGTGGTAAAATAGCAGTGAGTTTGCTAAGGTCTGATATCCTGTCTTTCTCACCATTGCACAGTGTGAAACTATTTATTGCAGCCATGTCTGTGCATTTTTGTGCCTTAATTCTAGATCAGTTTGCAAATGGGTTGGCCAGAGGTTACCCACTTATGTTTGATGCATTCTTGTGTTGGCATTGTCTGATTTCTCAGAATCACTAACCAATGCTTAAGTTCTTGTAATGTGAAATTCCATGACATAATTTTACTTTTCTCAAAGCGCTAAATGCAACAGGTAAGCTTACTGAGCCACATATGTTTATGAGGCAAGCTGCTACCATACAATTTCACTTTGCCTGTTTCAGCTCCACCACACTCTCCGCAGGTATCCTTGACATCAATGACGACAAACTCTATCACAATGAAGTTGCGCCAGCATCCTACTGATACAGCACCCTTGCATGGTTACACGGTTCACTATAAGCCGGAGTTTGGGGACTGGGAAACAGTGCAAGTCTCAAACCAGGCTCAGAAGTACACACTAGAGAACCTCTGGTGTGGATCACGTTACCAGGTCTACGTTACGGGATACAATGGGTAACTGACACTAAAATGCAAATCAGACTCCACATGCTGTTTCTTTTGTCTCTGCTGGTAATTTCTTACCTTTATGGGCTGTGTCTGAGGCATGAGGTAATGCACTTCTTTGAAGGGCATATTTGCCAAGTGCCAAGTGTGAATCTATTTACTGTAGTAGTAGTAGCAGTAGCAGTAGTAGTGGTGGTGGTAGGAGGAGGAGGAGGAGGAGGAATAGCAGCAGTATTTGTTGATAATTATTTAATGACACTGTAACAAGTAACTAACTTGCTCTGTGAAGCAGAGTCCTTGAGAAGCCAGGAGTTCAGTCAGTCTGCAAATCTGCAAATTACCCACTTATTATAGAATCTCAATAGCTGTGAGTAGTTATACAGTCTAAAGCAACAAAATGCATATTTTCTAAGTTAATATTTAAATTTTTAATTTGATGTCTTCTACATGTTTCGAACCTGAAGGTTCATCTTTAGGAAGACGGTTGTATATGCATTTTGGTATGGTAAGTCTTACGTGCATTGGTATAAGCAGTCTAGTAGGTAGTAAATAAATAAAAAATAAATAATATAAATGTAAATATAAATAGGCCTAAATATAAATATATAAATATAAATACATAAATATAAATAATAAATATTGATTTAGAAAATGTACATTTTGTTCGTTTATATGTTGTGTGATTAGATTACAATGCATGGTGCAAAAAACATGAAATTCACTACTGTGGTAAGATTCAGTTAGTCAAGAAATTTCCTGCATTTTGTGTAATCTAAAAGCAAAGCACCATATTTGAACGTAAAAAGTTTTTTCACAATTAATGTTTGTATTGCAGTGAAGCACGTGTCATAAGCATTATCAACTGAAATATGTTTGATGGGACATTTAGTGGATTACACCTTTTCTGATCATAAAAGAAATGAGTAGATTATGACAGAAAAACTAATTGTGTGCTGTGATTGTTCCGCATGGCACTGTGAATGGAACTGTAACATTTTGAAAGAATTATCTCTAGGATTCACAACTATATTCAAATTGTAAAATTAAATGACAAGTCTGTACAAAGTTAAGTGTAGCTCATTTGTTCACTGAAGTATCATTTATCAACATGATCGCCGAGCACACTGGTGCAATTTTCCAATCTTGGCATGATTTTAAAAATTCTGTTGCAGCAGAAATGAGGCTCTTGTTTTTATGGCCATTCAGAGATGATAATTTTTTACTTCCTGAGTACTGTGGCATTGGCCACTCCCCAGTGTTGCTTCAGTGGCTCAAACTGCATTTGAGCATGTTTTGTTCAAAGAGTGAAATGGTGGGCCCATGATTCGTCGCCTGTCAAGAGCCTGATTTCTGCTGTGACAAAATTTTTAAACTCATGGCAAGATCAGACATATGCATCAGTGTACTTAGAGATTGTGTGTTGAAGAATAATGATACTTCAGTGGAATAAACAAGCCATGTGTGACTTTGTAATGACTTTATCATTTAATTTTTATGACATAGGGAACCTGACTTTTTGAAACATCCTTTGTATTTGTGAAATATCAACCCATGGGTAAAGGTTCAGTAAAGTAGTATCTTTGTATGCCATGAAGCGTATGGTGGACAGAGAGAATAGCCCTCCTAATCTGTAACTTCTGCATTCATTGAATATTATCCCACAGGAAGAAATTTCTAGCAGTGACCTCCAAATATATGGACAAATTGGCCACATGTTGGGAAAGATAGTGTGAGTGATGGAAGATTTGAAGTTCTCATGGCAGTTCATATGAAGAACACTGTCTTTGGAGTAACACTGAAGATAGGGGCAGCAGGTTTTTCTGAAGTTTTGGTACTTATCTGCCAAACACTGTGGCGTCACATCCCAGGAGTCTGCTCGTGATGGTTATGATGATCACGTGTTGCATATAAAAGTAAGTGTGTATCTGTTTCAGTATTGGTACAGGTGACCCGTCAGACATCTTGAACACACGGACCAAAGGCTCCAAACCGGTGATTCCAGAAGCAAGCCGCTTTATTGAGGTTTCCACTAACAGCATCACACTGCATTTGAATGCATGGTCTGATGGCGGCTGTCCCATGCTCTACTTCGTTGTGGAACACAAGAAGAAGTAAGTGTGTTTATTGGGTGTTGGGGCAGTAACTACTGTGTAAATGAAGAATAAAAACCAACTAGATGCCAGTTGTTATTTTATTGCTCTTCTTACAGGCTCAACATGTTTCGAGCATTACTATGCCCATCATCAGGAGCTCGCGACTATTATGTTGATTACCACATTGGTCGTATCGTTCTTGGTTTGCTGTATGTTGGAAGTAAGGTACAGTTAGGCTGGAGTAGTGTCTGGGTTGCAGGCTCCATCACAACCTGGACACTACTCCATCCTAACTGCACCTTACCTCCAACATACAGCAAACCAAGAATGATACGACCAATGTCGTAATCAACATCATAGTCGCGAGCTCCTGATGATGGATATAGTAATGCTCAAAACATGTTGAGCCTATAAGAAGAGCAATAAAATAACAAGTGGCATCTAGTTGGTTTTTTATTCTTCAGTTATCAGAATGATGCATGGTCCAATAAACATCAGATACTGTGTAAGTGTTTTGAATGCTACAGCTTTTCAAAAGTAGGAGAGGGATACTAATATGGTGGTCTCATTTTGAATAATCTAGTCTCATGTCACTGCACACACGACTTAATGAAAGGAGACTATACTTCCCTGAAAACCTTATTTTCAAACAGATCCTATCTGTAAAAGAAATGTACACTGTACAGCAATATTATGTTTATTACAAAATGGCTAAGAGTTGTGTCTCTTTTCAACTTTTATGTCTTATGCTGTATTATGGGTAAACAGGTTTGTTACATGGGTGTGAGGGATGTAAACTGTATCCACCAGTGTGGTTGGATGTTTATATTCAGTAAAATGTACATAAGTGTGCATGTGTTAAGTCTTTCATATCAGGATGGATGACATATCCTTCTTTCTGGGAATCAATTCTATGTCACTAGGTGTTTGTTCCTCACATTTTGAGACAAGTAATTGTCTGACCTTCAAGGGTCTTTGACCCTTCAATCTTGCAGTTCAGACCACTACACTGGTTTGAAACACTGGGAACTGAAGACACAGTGATGCAGTAGCACATCCCAAAGAACATATACCTAAATGTGGAGATAGTATAAAGCTTAGTGATATTTTTGTGCTATCCTGTACATAAATTATTTTAAAAAATGTCAGTTATTATAAGAGTTGGAGAAAAGTGTCTTAGGAAGCATTTGTGTCCTATTTTGAGGAATTGTTTGGCATTTGAAGAGTCTAGTAAATATTGTAAGATTGTTTATTCAGAATAACCCATCTGTAGGCGAAGTCTGGGCTTGGGTACCTCCAAATAAGAAGCATGAGATCTAACCATTCAGCTGTGACATTCGGTTATGATGGAGAGTGCAGAATCTTAACTACACACACATTTTTACAGATTGCAGACAGAATGGAATCAGGTGTCCAACAATGTCAAGCCTGGTGGTAATTTCGTAGTACTGGACTTGGATCCTGCTAACTGGTACCATCTACGGGTTACTGCACACAACAATGCTGGGTTTGCTGTTGCTGAGTATGAATTTGCTACCCTCACTGTAACTGGAGGTAATGTGCAGTCACATTATGTGGTAACCCATGGTATGCATAATCCGTAGAACTTGGAAACATAATCTGCTCTCAACTATAGTACCATAGTCCTGCATTCCCTTTAGGGCTAATTTTTAGGGTGCATTTTTGCCTTTACAGTTACCATTATATATTTTACTACTGTGAGCACCGACTCACACACAGCATAACAAGGTAAAGGTAAAGGTCACCCTAGAACAGGCCATGAAGGCCCAGAGGTGGAGTAGTGGTATAGTTCTACTCTTTCCTTAACCTCAGTGCTAGTTGAGGGTGGATGGTCAGTGCCACGCCCTTGCCTCTTTACCCCCAGGAAAGACCCGGTTCCCATTGTATAGGAGGCTGGGTGGGCCCCAGGGCTGGTGTGGACGGGTGCGGAAAATCCTATCACCACCGGGATTCAATCCGCAGACCGTCCAGCCCATAGCGAGTTGCTATACTGACTGAGCTATCCCGTCCTGCACACACAGAGCATAATGGAATTAAATAAATACACTCTGATTTCTTATTAACTGATGACAGTGTTGTATCAGAACGTTTCTTATAAAATTGGATCATTTGGTACAGAGCTCATTATTTTTGCATCTAAATTTCCCTACATTAAATAATTACAGTACTCAGTGTAAAACAATTGATGTGTCATAGTTGGATGATACAATTCTGGTGATGTGTCATGTGTCTTAAAATTCTGGTTGCAGCTTGCAAGGTTTCTGTAGATATTGAGAACATCTCTTGGTGTGTTGCCTCTTTTCAAATCATCATTTATTCTGGAGTGAGTGTCAAATAATTTATTTCCAGGAAATATCCTCATAGGAAAAATTCACATAGGTTGAAATCTGGTGGCAAAGTTTTGATGAACAAAACAGCCCTGTATGTGTTTTTTATTTTCCATGTTCAGTGCATTAATCAGACGTTTGATGTTTTTAAAAAGGACCAACAAGGTCACTTGAGTGTGTGAAGGTAATTTTATTATATTGTAACAACCGACATCCCCATCGATCCACAGTTTCAACTGTGAATTCATTCCGATGCGTTATAATTGTAATTTTATTCTTGTTCTGTCTACCTTGAGGATGGCCACAGTAGTGGATGAAACATGTTTGTGGTTATTATGTAACAAAATTGCATTTATATTCTCCAGTGTTGTGGGTCGGGTAGCTCAGTTGGTATAGCGACTGACTACGGGATGGACATTCCGGGATCGAATCCCGGTGGGGATGAGATTTTACGCCCGTCCTTACTGTCCCTGGGGCCCACCCAGTCTTCTGTAAAATGGGTACCGGGTCTTTCCCGGGGGTAAAATGCGGCCAGGGTGTGCTGCTGACCACTCACCAACTTCTAGTGCTGCAGTCATGGAAGAGTAGAGCTATACCTCTACCCACCCTCTGGGCCACACTGGGCCTGTAATGGGATCACTTTACCTTTATTCTCCAGTGTATTTGTTGGTCCTTTTTAAAAATTTTATATCACTCTGTATGATTTATAGTTTGTTTAGAAACTGTTTTTTTCACCTGAATGACTTCAGTTTGTGATGGTCATAATCACTATTTCTGAATGACTTGTGGGGTCACTGATCGGGCTGTTGTCTTGTGGTGGGAACTTCATTACACCACCTGACCTGTACCCACCCTTAAGACAGGGTGTTTCTAAATTATGAGGTAAATTAACTGCATATAGTTACAGCATCTCACGTGTACTTGCAGCAAGCTGAGCAGTAGTACCTCAACACAGTGCGTTTCTAAATTTCCTACTGATGTTCACATTTTCTGGTTCGGTGTTGTTGCAGGTACTATTGCTCCAGCGCGTGAGATCCCTGATCAAGGGGCAAATTCCCCAATTCGCATCTTTCTGTCAAATTTGAATCTTGTGGTGCCAGTAGCAGCAGCTATTCTAGTGATAATCATAGCTGTGGTGGTGATCTGTGTCCTGCGTGGCAAGAATACGCACCATAAAGGTAAGCAATATCTGTATGTTGTAGGAACCATTGCACCTCCAGAGCAAGACCCCACATCTGTCAACCAGTATTTCCCATGGCTACCAGAGTGGTTGGACCTCAACATTGTTGTGCCCATAGGGGCAACCATTGTGGTCATCATAGTGGGCGTTCTTGTGATCTGTGTGGCTATTTCACGACGGTCACATGGACCAGAACAGACCCGTCTCAGAGGTAAAGTGTTTTACGGTGTTCACATTGTTGAGAGACACGTATTACTTTGAAGTAAAGCAACTGAAGCAATATAAACCTCATTCTCATGTGCACGAGGTGAATGTCTATGAGAGTTTGATGTGTATTGGACCGTGCATCATCTTGATAACTGAAGAATAAATTCCAACTAGATGCCACTTATTACTTTATTATGCTTATGTTAGGCTCAACATGTTTTGGGCACCATTATGCCCATCATCAGGAGCTCACGACGATAGCGTTGGTTACCACATAGGCCGTCTGGTTCTATAAAGATGTATGAAGTAGCATTAGTGTAAGTTTTGGTATTTGTGGTGTGTATTAGGTGCGAAATTTTTTGTAGTTTTTTTTTTCGAGTGACATAAGCATAATAAAGTAATAAGTGTCATCTAGTTGGATTTTACTCTTCAGTCTACAAGAGATTTGTATTGTGGTCTTCAAGTTGGTAACACTGCTTCAGTCCAACAGTTAGGTACCAACATCTGAGATGGTCATACTGTCTCCATCTTCACTTAACTAACTGACTGACTGATTGATTGACTGACTGACTGACTGACTAACTAAGTGTTTGGAGCACACACCATCTTGATGGTTGCTCAGGCAAGTCTCTGCATTTTATGCATTCAGAAGGTTGATTGCGATATTCACAAGAGCTCTTATTCTGTGCTGTGTCAGTCCATTTGAATATGATACGTCCATCTCTGTCTAGGTCTTAGAGAGGAGGATGGTGGCAGTATGTTCATATTTTTTCACGTGAAGCGGGAGTGCTGCTTAATTGACTGTGACATCTGGTTGGTTCCTTTCCTTTTCTGGATATGTTGAGATTGCAGGTGTTTTACCTTGTTTAAATGTTAATGTATCATTTATACTAGATGGGAGGGTATATTAAGATGGATCTTCAGGAAGCGGGATGGGGGGCATGGACTGGATTGATCTGGCTCAGGAGAGGGACAGGTGGCGGGCACTTGTAAGTGCGGTAATTGAACCTTGGGGTTCCATAAAATGTGAGGAATTCCTTGACTAGCTGAGAACTGGGTAGCTTCTTAAGAAATACTGTGCTCCATAGAGCATGTAAGTAAGTAAGGCAGTAAGTTTCACTAATATTACTTACTGGAGGGAAGAGAGAGGAGTGTTTTATGAAGTGGCACTTGTTATATGATATGTGTGGTGGATGAGTAAAGTGTAAATATGGAGCGTTGGTGGAATGATACTGACTGGTAAATCAGAGTACAGGGAGAAAAACCTGTCCCGGTCCTACTTTGTCCATGGACTGGCCTGGGGTCAAACCTGGGCCTGAGTAGTGAGAGGATGGCAACTAACTTCCTAACTGCAGCGTTATGTCTTTATACTGGAGACTTTAAGACTTAAATTACCATATTTACCCGAATGCAAGATGACTAATCTAATTTGACCCCCAACATAAAACATGTCTGCCAAGGGAAAGTGTATTTGTCCCAATCTAAGATGACCCCCCCCGCCCAAAAAAAAAAAATCTGCTAAGAAAAAATATTTTACTATTAAGTTCATACGCTTTAATACACAATGCATGTCAGATTCTATCTACCTTTTCCAATCAGAATCATTGTCACTGTCTCCATCTTCACAGTCAGTGCCTTCATCTTCTTTGTACTCACTAATATCCCCATCCTCTTGAGTTCCATTCCACAACATATCATCATTGGTCCCATCCATTGCATTGAATATACAACACTTTTTAAAAACTTTCATGATAACTCCTGGTCAGATGTGCTGCCATGCCATTATGATCCACACAGACTAATTACAACATTCATATTACTTGGCTTATAAACTTACTTGAACCTATAAAGATTCAGTTTTCTCCACAGATGGTGCTAGCGGTGTGAAGAATTTTAAATATGTGTGTTCTGGTTTTTTGTGTCCTGTCTGTGGTCTGGTCAGTCTGAGTTCGTGGCTTTGTTTATTGTTTTTGATTTGTGGATTGGTCCTAGTTTTATTTTCAAATCTTGTAGATAATTTTTAATTTTTCATTAGCTATTTGCCTGCTATTTCCCCTGGACCAGATTTGTTCTCAGGTGTATATATGGACAATTTACTGCTTCTGTGGCACCAAGTGATTAACAATAGATCAGTCTACGGGTACACCAGGTTCGGTGCTTCTCTGCCTGAAAATGGAAACAGAGCCGGGTTCTGAAACGTCATGATTGTTAAAAAAATTAGGCAATGTACGAAGTTCCCAAAAAGAAGATTGTGTCAGTTAACTTTCAACTCTTTTGGATTTATCGATTCTTATAGATGGGATTGATATGTTGTCCCAAAATGTTGGTAAGGAATTACCACACTGCACTTCATAATATCTCAGAAGAGCGCAGGTCTCACATGATGATTTGGCAATGCAGGTCTTGGTTTGGCGCCACATGTTCCAATTCTGAGTAATCCAGTGTGACACGGTCTGGTTCAGCGCATCATATGCAGATTTAAGACGACCGTGCATATTTAAGCACCCAATTTAAGGAAATAACCACTTCTTGCATTTGAGTAAATACAGTATGTGTTAAGAGTGTTCATTGTTTTTTCGGAGTTTTTACACGTGTGTTTTATGCAGGACCTCTTGAAAGTTACTTCATACTGAGTGTGTAACATGTTAGCTGCAGTATCTAGTGACCTTTGTGCCACTCTGTTTATATTGTCACAAATAAAAAACTCTAGGCACCAAATTTCTTAATGATTTTCTTTCCAGATGATGTTGTGTACAACCAATCGGCTGGTGGGAACTCTACAATGGATAAGCGACGCCCAGATCTGCGTGATGAACTTGGTTACATCGCTCCTCCAAACCGCAAGCTGCCACCTGTACCAGGCTCCAACTACAATACGTGTGATCGCATCAAGAGAGGTACAGCCATAAGTAAGGATGTCTTAACAATCTACAGTGTGTGCATGGGACCTAGCATGTTCTGTTGCACACTCTTTTGGATGGTATTGAATTCCAAATTTTCAACCATAAGAAATGCATGGCCCTTTTATTCTAAATGTCACCCACCAGTCTAACACAAAGCCATCTGTTGCCACATCTACATTTAGCCTCATTATGTTATGGAGCTGTTACTTGTGAAAATTTGGGGTGTTTGAGAACATGGTATTGGGGAAAGTATTCTAGACTTAAATGAGATGAAGTAATGGAACTGGTCAGCATTGCATTATGTATCCTTCACATATCTACCTTTCATAATGCCTATGGTGTGACTGCATGAGTCATGCCAGGGTTGCCGTGGTTATGATAGGGTTTGTTTGTGAGTGATATTACAACCCAGGTTTGAACTGGGACTGGGTTTCCATGGTTATGATAGAGGGTGGGTTGTGAATGGCATCACAACCTGGGTTTCATTTCTTATAATAGAGCCTAGTACAAGATGGTGTGGATTAGCATGTGAATATAATGTTCACCTGGTCATGTCAGGTCACTACTAGTGTTGTTAAATGATTTGGTTAACTATTTGGCACTAGAATTAAATGCCTGGTGTGACATGCAGCAGACCACAATAGAGGCCATGATAGGCCATCGGCTGTACCTCTTATTCATCATTTTGGACACCACACTGCATTGCACTTGTACCTGACATTAGGAATGAAAGGGTTAAGAAAGATGCAGTGCGTTGGATGTGTACTGTGTATGATGTAAACAAGAAATACATGCAAAATTTTAAAATTTAGTTTGAAAGAGAGGCTTTGAAGACCATAGAAGCATAAAGTTGTTGCTATTGCCCCTCCCCCTTTTTTTTTTAAATAAATGTATGAAAAGTATGTGATATGCTATTTCTGAACCAAAAATTGCATGTGGTATACTTGGTGTAGGAAGCAGGAGTTCTAGAATATTACCCGCAACATTTGTTAGTCTTGTTTATATTATCAGTTTATTTGTGATTCATTTAATAATGTTGTCAGTAGCTCTGTGTGTATAGCGGTGAGTGCTTAGTGAATAATAAACTGGAAAGGATGTGGAAGGAAGCAATCATGGCATCATTTGCCTGAAGGTACTGAGGAAAAATCAGGAACCCCTACCCTGTTGTGATACACAATCTGACAGCTGATGTTTGAACCTCGGATCTTCCAGATATTTAACTGGAACATTTGGTGCAGTGTAATATTAAAATGGAGCTTAGGCATCTACAGTTTGAAGATGTGAACTTGTAGAAGCTGAGGTTCATTGGTTGGCTTTTGTGAAGACTGGGATGAATCATATCAGCAGGGAATTTTCAAGCCAGCTGAGTAACTGGCAGCTTCTCCTATGTCATGAAGTAGGCGGTTACTTCTGAGGGAATTGCATATGAACATTCTTGCGTGGACATCATATGAAGCTTGTCTGGTGACTAACTCTATTAGGACATCATGGTAAAATAAAAATCCATTATTTCACAGATGTGAATTTCCAAATTAGAGTGTTGTCTGTGATGCAGATAATTGTACTGTAAGAGGCATTAAATGTACAACTGTGAATTGCTGGAGAAAACAAAATTATGGGTTTAATATGACAATCTGCTAAACAGGGATTATTACAATTTGTATATCTTTCCAATTTCTTCAAGTAATGTCTGCTGTAATATAGTGTTAACTGTAATGCAGTCCAATACCCCTTGTTAAAACCTTAGTTGTGGTTGCCTCACAAGAAGATAACATATGTAGGTAAAGGTAAAGGTAAAGTTCACCCTAGAACAGGCCACAAAGGCCCAGAGGGGGAGTAGAGGTATAGCTGTACTCTTTCTTTAACCTAGGCGCTAGATAGGTGTGGGTGGTCAAGTCATATCCTGCCCACTTTACCCCCAGGAAAGACCCTGTGCCCCCTGTATAGGAGGCTGGGTGGGACCCATGGTCGGTCTGGGCAGGTGCGGAAAATCTTGCCTCCACCAGGATTCGATCCCCGGACTGTCCAGCCTGTAGCAAGTTGCTATACCAACTGTGCTACCCTACCCTTCATAACATACTTAGGAGCAATAAATTATGCTTTTTCATATCCAAAAGGCATCTGTCAATAAACTTTGCATGAATCACCCAAGTTCTGTTTACTGATGGGAGAAAATGAAAGGTCATCTGGTTACTTTGTAGTCCTAGTGTAACACAAATGCTTCCTGCTACATTTCCACAGTGAGCTGCCAAATGGTCGCAAACATTAGGTGCTGCTTCTTTTCACAGCAGTGCTTCACTGGTCAACCTACTTTTTGATCCTCATTCTGAGACTCATGGACAACATATCAGGTCTTCTGAGTTGTCTTATGTTCAAAATTGATTCTTTTGGAGTTAAGATGGTGAAGGATAAAATGAGATAATGATGCACAAACTCCCTCTTTCCTGAGGAATGGAAAATTATGTGAAGAACACATTATGCCATTTCCTCCATATTTATAGAAGGAACATCAGAATTAGAAGTAATTATGCTACTCAGTAGTCTGCCTTGTCACATAGTTTATGTTGCTTCTGAATTTTCCTCACTGTAAAATTCTTGTTATGTCTTCCAACCCGAGTGTTTAGCAGAACATACAAAGTGTCTGACTTTGTGTTATGTGAAGGGCCCTTTTCTGAGTTTTGTTGAGAGTTAAGGTACTGTGGTCATTTGACTTTGTCACATGGTTAAAAGGAATTTTTGCTTGTGGTGTCAAGTATGTTTGACCACCAAGCCCAGATTTTGTGTGTATTAGTCACCAGCAGTCTTGAGAGCCCTTTGCCACCTTCCCTGTACACTGGTACACACAATGTGTCAGATGTCTTGTGTGCATCTGGTGTTCTTGTATGTTGTGTATAAAGCACAGCTGATTTTTATATGCTACAGGCTTGAAATGAAGTGTGATACACTTTACAAGAAAATTGTTTAGAGAAAGGCAAAATTGGGTGGAAATTACATAACACACATTAAAGCTTATTTCCAGTGTGTGGTGTTTTCTCATGTTGCACTACAACTTGTTTCATGAATTTTTATGGACTGTAGTGTCATTTATATTCAGAAGTTTATAGTCCACAAAATATGGATTTGCTTCATTATCTAAAAGCTGTCCCACATAACTTTAAAAATTGTGCACCTTAGCCATATTATACTGAGGCCAAGGAATAAGTTCCATGAGTGGTGTGGATGACAGCTCACAAGACTTCCCCCTTCTGCCTTGTCTTGCGTTCCCCTCCAGCTCCATCTGGCCAATATTACCAGTCCAGAACACTTGTCACGTGCACAGGTTAATCAGTGCCAGTGACCCTGTGAAGAGAATGGCCCGATGATTGGAGGGGAGTTGGTGAAGTGTGGTGGAGGGGGAAGCTTAATAGTTTGGGGAAGATATGGAGGTTGCCATCCATATGTCTTTTTTCTGGCCTCTATATTTTGGATTTAACAAAAATATTTTGTACAACATTTGTAGGCACATTCATGACCTGTTTCTCTACCAGGTCCACATTCCAGTTTTTGTGATTCATTCTTGAATTCTGGTAAGGAATGGTGAATATCAATATTGTGTCATCATCTTTAATAAGTGTACACTGTCCACTAAAGCACTGTCGACCATTGCTTAATATTTTTAATGTCTATCACTACTAATTATATTGAAGAAATCCAGGTTGAAGAAATCCAACAAGATGCAACAGTATGCAGATATTTATTTACTGCTAAATTACTCTTCATGTTTAGGGCGTCCATTGCGCCCATCATCAGGAATACATGAAACTATAGTTGCAGCCTGTGGTACAGATCATACTGTCTGGGGGAGCAAGCTTCCTCAAATGTGACCAAATAAGTCCTTATTTGGTCACGTTTAAGGAAGTTTGCTCCCCAGTTAGTATCTGTACCAGGGGCTGCAACTACAGTTTCATGTACTCCTGATGATGGGCGCGATGGATGCCCGAAACACATAGAGTAATTTAGCAGTAAATAACTATGTACATACTGTTGCATCTCGTTGGATTTCTTCAACCTGGAATTATGATGCACAGAACCACGAATATAAAATTTACTAATTATGTGTAACGTAGTACTGTAAGTACCTCATACATGTGAGAACAGACATGTGGTCCCAGTTGAACCATTTTACCTTTGTTCTAACTTCTTCATTTGACTGTTAGGTACAGGGCTTCACACCTCCATAAAAGTGTGTACATACAAGGCAGTGACAAAGTGCCATGTGGCGACTGTTGCATGCAGGACGCTTGCTTGCCAAGATCACGCTGACCCTTGTTGATTTTGACACCCCTGCTTGCTACTGTTTTTACGTTTGATTTGCCTCTCCTTGGGGCAGGTTTCTTTTAGTTTGTATTTTGTTTTTGCTTGTTTATCCATGTGGCCATTTTATCGGTGTTAGGTCATTCAGGCTCCTTCCGCAGTCATGCCACCTGGGATCCCCGTCACCCTCGCCACATGTACGAGGAATTGAGCCTTCATCCACCTGGCATTCGTCGCATTCCTGCCCACCCGGGCTCAGATGAGACAGTGTACCACAGAACAGGTGAGATACTGGATGCCACCTTTCTGTCTCTTTTGTTCATCTTCCTAAGAAGCATTCACATATTTCCATTTCCTCTTCCATACCTGATCAGTCAAACCTGCACAGTGAACATGACAAAATAACAGCATCCATTTTGTTTTGGCGTTGCTTAATTTCCCTTGTAAAGGTAATGTCATTAAGTTGTATCAAGCTTTCAAATCCTTTGAAACAGAAAGGTAAAAGAAATAAGGTGAGGTTATCCAGGTCTATGCCAAGGAGGTATAGATGTATAGCTCCACCCGTTATTAATCTCTGTGCTAGATGGGGATGAATGGTCAACTTTACACCCTGGCCACTTTATCCAAAGGAAAGTACCCTGGTACCCATTAACTAAGGGGCTTGGCAGGCTCCAGAGCCAGTCTGGATGTTCTGGAGAAGGAAAAAATTTCTTTTCCTTGCTAGTATTCGGGTGCGCAATGGTCCTCCCGTAGCATAGTCACTGTATTATGCTAGTATTCGGGTGCGCAATGGTCCTCCCGTAGCATAGTCACTGTATTATGCTAGTATTCGGGTGCGCAATGGTCCTCCTGTAGCATAGTCACTGTATTATGCTAGTATTCGGGTGCACAATGGTCCTCCCGTAGCATAGTCACTGTATTATGCTATCCAGGCTCCTACTCTTCTGAAACAGTAACGACAATTCTAAAGTACATTTAATCTTAAACTAAGAGAGAAATCAAGAAATTGTTGCAACATTTGAGTTTGTTGTTTTATTTCCACCTTCATCTTGTCTAAATGAGTTATGAAGAAATTAAAACAACGGATATTTGGCATACATGTGATAGAGAATCTGGTTTTCAAGGTTTTTGGTTACATAGAATTGACCATGTGAAGCATGGAATTGGCCTGAATAATATTTGAAACTTTAGTTCCTACCTCACAGTAAACACATGGCACCTCATCTCCAAGAATGACTCGTTAATTCCTTGTAGAGAAATAATTGCTCTGTATTTTGAGAATCATGTTGAAACACCTCCAAACACTTTGTGACAAATGCAGAGATTTTGAATGTTACGTAAGGTGGTGCAATATACTGTGCTCCCTTTTCCTTACCGAAGTAATCTATCAAAGTATTCCACATATATTCTGTAGGCAGTGAAAGAGAAAAGATTTTTCATGGATACGATCCAGGAATTGCAGTACAGAAGAAAATTATACAAACTGTAAGCAACAAACATTCAACACAGTTTTCTTTCATGTTCTCATTTTAATTTGTTTGTATTTATTAGCTGTAATTTTATGTTTTTTTCAGTTTTGTATCTGTAAATCAGAGGAAGTTTTTGATAGGCGCAAATTTCTATTTCAGACAAGTGCTACTGTACAGATATCCCCTGACTTGTGTGAATTTTGTGCTAATGCAGTTAGTATCAAGTTTTTCATTTTTTTTAGTAAAAACTAAAAATTTTACTCTATATATCTAAAGTGAGAAATTAGCATTCAAAAACTGCTGTGATGAGTGGTATTAAGGTAAATAAACTACATAACCAAAGAAGTAACAAAAATGTTTGAACTACCTGATCACTCTTTGGAACATGGCTGTTATGTAATTCAAGGGATAGCTGTACCTTTTATTATGCTATTCTGATTGAATTTGCTGCATGGTTGGATCTGTCTAAAGTGATAAAAAATTAGTAATATCAAGTACTTCTTTCGTAACTACAATGTAAAGAAACTTCTGATTGCATAAAGATGTTCATTGGCACACTGAGGTGAGTTACTGCTGTCCTGTAGCATGTTGCTCTTGGGTGTGTTCACCTATTCCCTCTTGCTGCATGGTTTCTGACTCTTTTATAAATTGGTCTTGTTGCTTGTATATCAGAAACACACAAAATATGCTTCTTGTGTGTATTTGGCATGGTTACCTTGCATGCAAAAACAAGAGGCATGAGTTTGCTGTAAATTCTAAAAGTTTCCATGCAAGATAACTGCAGTCGTTTCATTTCACTTCACAATGATCTATAAATCTGTGCTTTAAAAAGCACACATAATAAAATTGTAGTTGTCTAGGCGATGATTACATACAGTTGGCTAGACAGATGCTGAAGTTTTGAAGGAAACTGTTTCCTCTGTCACATCGGTACCTATCTACTGAATACATGGTATCACATTCTAGAAGACTGCGCTCTTCATGTGTACAAGATTTTAAGTTCTCACAGCATTAGGGCTGAGGATTGAAGTCTGGGGATGTTATATTGTGTCACTGGGTAAGTGGTTCCTGATGTTTCAAAGGATAATGTTGCCCCTATCTTCAGGGCTCAAGTAGTTGTCATTTGCTTGACCTCTGAAGATAAGGCATGTCGCGTTCCTTTGAAACATCTGAAACCTCTCACCTGATGAAGCATCGCATCCACAAGACTTGAATCCTCCGAACAAGTATCACCATGAGAATGCCATATCTCAATAAGTCATAAATCTTTTGACTCTTTCTCTTTTAAGTTAAGGCAAACCTGATTGCCTAAGCAGCATGCCGTATGGGGAACATGGAGGTATATCTCCACAAACAAACTTTACAGTTAGATGGAGGTGATTGGTCATTTCACATTCTCCCGAAATGTCCCCACTCTGTATAGTTGGATATAATTCTGTGATAGTAAAATGTTAAAGGGCTGTGTAAGTTCCAATGTTAGTATGATTTTCATTACATAACTGTAAGATATTTTCAGTCCACAGCTGAAAGCAGGGAGGTAGTGAGAATTTTTCAACAACAATGTAAATTTTTAGAATTTTTTGCTAGTATTTCATTTGGATCCTAATTCATATCTTTATATTTTGAAATGATTTGTATTCAGTTTGTTCAGGCACGTGATGACGTAGGGATAAGCCACTGGACTTTTATGTGAGAATTGTGTTGTTTGAAGTATGACAGAGCCAGTGTGTGTTTCTAATGGTGTCATTCCTGCCTGTTTTATATTCAGAAGGCATCAGTTGGAAATCATGATACACATACCCATTATTTTGAGTGAGGGGTTTCATACTTTTCCTCAGTCCTTTCATGCAAATGCCTGTATAGCCCCTCACACTGAGTCATAACCAGCCCTATCTGCATCTTTTCTTGTTGATTATTCATTATTCATCCCAGTATTCGATGCTGTATAATGTCATCTGCCGAAGGAATCATTAAATATATTATATGTAAGTGCTGCACATGCATAACAATGTGAGGAATATTAAATTTGGAACCCACGTTAAGCAATAGGCCATAGGCTGAGGGTATATGAGAATAGTGTGCTGAAGAAGATACTGGGGTCTAAGAGGGGTGAGGTAACAGGGGAAGTGAGGAGACTGCATTGTGAGGACCTTCATTACTTGTACTAAACAACCAGATGTTATATGGGTAATAAAGGAGGGTGAGAGGGGAGAGTCACGTTGCACGTGTGGAGGAGAAAAGAAATGCAGGTAGGGTTCTGGCCAAGACACTTGAAGGAAAGAAATCACTTGGAAGATCTGTGTGTAGATGGGAGGATGGTATTGTGACGGATCTTAAAGAAATAGAGTGGGACAGTATAGGGTGGATTTGTCAAGCTGAAGACAGGGGCAAGTCATGAGCTGTTGTGACCACAGTAAGCAAACTTTATGTTCAATAAAATGTGGGGAATTTCTTGACTAAATGAGGAGCTGCTACCTTCTCATGGAGGACCCTGCTCCATGAAGTGTTTGTTGAGCTGTGGGAAACTTCCTGCTGACCATCATTATTGTCACTGTGCACAGAGGGCGGCAAGATTGATATGACTGTAGGCATTAGCTGCTGCTTGCAGTATCTGAATATTCTGTTTACATGACCTTTAGCTTTGTCAATAAGTAGTATTTAAATGATAATTTTATGGTTCCAAGCTGTGTGCCTTCACTTAAATAGTATGAATGAATGTGCATGACTGCCTGCTGCATAAGTGTTCTCTGACTCAATTATGAACAACAATATTATAGATGCAATTCAAGTATGTCTGTCAAACTTGGTATGTGTCATACCATTTCAGACCATCATACATTCTTATTTTGTAATCCTTTATCAGTAATACCCATGTGATGATGGTGATATAAATATTAAAGACAAAAGCAATACAACTGGAGACTTATCAAGTTGTGAACTGCGTGCTGTTGGCACTGATACACTTTCTTAAGAAATAACGAAAAATAATGAAGAGCAGCCATGGGGTAAATGATATGAAGATGGGTGTGTGTGTGTGTGTGTAGAGAATAAGGGTAGAGCTTACCGTTACATATGTTATAGGTGAGTGGTCTGCATCATGCCTTGGCAACTTTAGGTCTGGGAAAAGAATGTTGAGTGCCCACTCTGTGGGAAGCTGGGTGGGCTCAAGAGCCAAGCCATTTCAGGTTCTGCTTTTTGGTGAAGTCTTTTACCACTGTCTTGAATGAAGCCTCATTTCCACAGTTCTCTGGCACATAGATCAGTCACTCTACTAACTGAACTGTCCTCTCTCTCCATGATATATATATACATATATATGCGGCATGTACAACTGAAATCTGTTCATGGGGCTGCTGTGGCGTTGTAGTTGGTGTAGCTGCACATTTGACTCAGTAAACACAGTGGCAGACACTAGTGTAGAGCAGTAGTTGGCTGGGTGAGTGACTGTTACAGACATTAAAGCACAGTGTTAAGATGGTGCACCAGGTGGTAAACCTATCCAAACAGAACCAGACGGATAGAGACAAGACCCCTGCTGCTGGACTTAGAATCACATAATGACACAATGAACGCAAACCGTTGCTTCCAAACCCTTCAAAATCTACATTCCGACAACAAACATCCAGGTACACTCATTGACAGACACCATCATCCTTCTGGAGAGGTGTGCCCATCCTGATGTGGCTGAAACAGTGAAGGACCCACTGAATGCCATGCAGTGAGAGGTGCTCAGACATGCTGCATATTGCCTGGATTTATCAACATGCATTATACATGTCTTTGGACCCTTACAGAAAATCCTCGAACGCTGTGTAATCAAAATTATGATGATGTGCAGGAGGCTGTTGTACAGTGGTAGAAGCCCAAGGAATTCTTTAATTTGTGCATCAGCTGGTCTCTTGTCTATATGATTGTGGTGATTTGTTCTAACTGGTGCAATACCTGCATCTGTTAGTATCCTAAAAAAATTTCAGTTGTACATGTCTCGCGGTTGTGTTCTTAATAACTGATGAGCCATTATAACTTACGTGGTGAATGTGAGTGCTTAAAGCAGACTTGAAAGGGACAAGGGTTGTTGCTTCAGAACCATGAGTGCACTGTATCAGGGTCAGGTGCTTTTTATACTTGTTAGTTTTACTTAAAGATCTTGAGCTGCATTAAGCATTTTCTTTCATGCACTGTAAATGGAGATTGAATGCCCCTTTGTTTGTTGTTCCTTTTATCACGATGGATTTACTATAAACTGCATTTTCCCCTTGACATACTGGTGTGCCATTCCAGGTATGGAAGATGAGATCTGCCCATACGCAACATTCCATCTGCTGGGATTCCGTGAAGAAATGGACCCTAACAAGGCAATGCAGTTTCAGACGTTTCCACACCAAAATGGACATGAGCGCACACACAGCGGCACCATAGGACCAATGGGTCCCAGTGGGATGGCAGGGAATGGACACATCCATCAGCGTAGTGGATCGCAGTCCATGGTGAGTTGCGGTTGTTGAAACTTCTGCTTACCTCAGTGTAAAACCATTTTAACAACTGCTGTCCAGCTGTGTGATTATGCTTCCTGTTTAGTATATTGGAGGTCCCAGCACAGATAATGTTTGCTGCTTGATTGTTGAGATTTGAGATGCTGTGGCAGTGAATATTAAGATTACAGCTTTGTGTAGTGGGACACTCTTTAGATTGGTAGATAGGTGCTAATGTTCTGCAGGTGTGTGCTGCCTCCATCTTCATAACAGAATGCCCTGAAAATGGATGCAGCATGTTCCTTCAGAATGTAGCTATTTCTGTGCCAGACTACATAACTTTACATCCCAGAAAAGAGTATTCTGTATATTTAACTCTGCTTTGTGTGCTTGATAAAGGACATTTACATTGGAAGTGGCTGGTTGCTCTCATCGTGTTTCTTTTTTGTTCTACCAAGTGGTTACTGTTTGTGAGGTTTCCCCTTCAAAATTTTGTATGTATTCTATCATTTCACAATCCTGACACTAATTGCCTATATAAAGAATGGGACAAAGACCTCAGTAAAATAGTGTGTTGCCAGTAATATGAGTGATGTGCTGTGTACAGCCTAGAGCCAATGGTCGTTACTCACGAGTAGCCAACCAAAATGGTCCTGCGAACTTTGCACCTGGACCAGAATATGATGATCCCGCCAACTGTGCTCCTGAAGAAGATCAATATGGCAGCCAGTATGGCCAGTATGGTGCTCCGTACGATCACTACGGCAGTCGAGGCTCTGTCAGCCGACGTAGCGTAGGTGTGTACTTCAAATATCATTGCTTTTACATGGTGTGTTTGCATATTTCCATTTTCAGTTACATTGTTTGTGGTTGTGAAACTCATTAAGTAAGTGTTGCCTGAGTGTGGTTTCTACACTTCAGTTAATTTAAAGCTTATATGTTCAGAGGTACGAGGTGGTGCAGTTGATTCAGGCACTGTGCTACAAGCTGGAAGGTCGCGGGTTCAAGTCCCGATGGTGTCATTGGAATTTTTCATTGACATAATCCTTCCAGCTGCACTATGGCCCTGAAGTCTACTCAGCCTCTAACAGAAATGAGTACTACGAATTTTCTGGGTGTAAAGGCGGTTGGTACATAGGGCTGACAACCTTACCACCTTCATTTGCCTATTGTCTTGAAATCTGGATGCCTCAACCTCCTGGAACCCTCAGGACCTGTCCAGGCCTGTAATGGGTTTTGCTGTACCTTATATTGGTCAGAAGTAATAACTTAATGCCACAAATTAAATAGTGTTAGTAACAATTACTGAAATTTTAATTACATTATTTGTTCTTTTTTTTTTTTTTTTTTTTTCCCCAATTTTCTTCTTTTATCTTCCCTTTTTCTATTTTTCCTCACCCTCCCCCCCCTCCCCCCACGACCCATTCTCCTAACTGTTACTCCTCAAACCACCCCAAAA
>Ga0123352_10002598_pt1 | contig 25390 bp, 16 predicted proteins | sample TergutLab28metaG_FD_89700 | JGI IMG/M metagenome (GOLD analysis project Ga0123352, IMG submission 89700) | Labiotermes labralis P1 segment gut microbial communities from Petit-Saut dam, French Guiana - Lab288 P1 | ecosystem: Host-associated > Arthropoda: Insects > Digestive system > Gut ...
TGAATAAAGAGAGACCAACTTGATGTCACTTGCTTTTTTATTTCATTATTTAATGCTTAACATGTTTCGGATGTTAATACATCCATCCTCAGGAGCTTGCGACTTATTTGTTGAGTTATTTCAAGTGTTGTATTGCTCTGGTTCGATGTGTGTTGGTGTTACGGTGTGGTTCGGCTGCGGTGGTGTGGTATCCGTATGCAGGCTGAAGCACAGAGTGCTTCAGCCTGCATACGGATACCACGCATTAAATAATGAAATAATAAAGCAAGTGACATCAAGTTGGTCTATCTTTATTCAACTATCGAGATGATGCACGGTCCCATAAACATAGGATTCGAAGAAAACTGATTTACCAGTTCAGATCAACACAACATCTGTACCGCAATGGCGATGTGATAAACACACCATACTATTATAAACCAGTACTTACGAACTTAGGCCTATACCTTTCATATAATGCACGTGTCTTCCATTCTTTCTGTGGCGTATTCGCTATTAAAATTTGTCTATTCCTTGTGTCTGTGGCAATAACACGGCCGGCCTAGACTGGGTATACTGAAGACGCACCGTCGAATTCGAAAGGCAGTCTAGATATATTAAAAAAAAACGCAGTACAAACACAGTACTTACTTCAGAATTTCAAACCGACAGACATACGAAGATGTTAGTTGAAAACATAATGTAGTAACTTTCTACTGATTACGTCACTGTCTGACGACGCGCACTCAAAGAAGTTTCAGACCTTGTCTAAGTTAGGTTTCCAGTCCGCAACTCTGCAGTTAGCCGACATCCAACCATTTCTACTTCCTCTCCTTTCTCAACTGTTTAAACCGTTTTCTTGCCTTCCTTCCTTCGTCCTGCCTGCCTGGCGCACCGCTGGGCGACTTCAAGCTCAACTTACCTACAAAAGCCCAGAAGCTAACATTTATCGCCCGTCAAACAACGGGGAGTTTCAACGTGAAAGTGGTTAGAGGGAGAAACATCGACAGTAAGGCAGAAAGGGAGCTGACGAACAGACGGAAGTTCTCTTAAACACAAAATAGGCTGCTAATACTCCCTTTACAAAATGATTAACTTCAGAAGCACAACTGAATTCTTGTAGGAAGACTTCCACTATTAAATATTCATACGATGAACCACATTTGTTCCCCAGGGTTTAAGGATCACCATAAAATGTTCACTGCCTCTATGCAGTTGAGGCCTCCCTTTAAGGCGTCTTTTAACAGCAAGTAAAGGGTTACAAGAAAGTCTAGTTGAAAGGAAAACCCGCTACGATCAGGTCTTAATATCAGCAATAACGTGGACACATAAATCCAGAAACATAACAAGAATATATGCCAGTGTCTGGTGTCAGCGACATGAATGAGAATCAGACACTTCAGTCTGCAGTAAAATACTCATGCTAACAGCAGTTTCACTCGGTATTGTATTCCTTTCTCTGTTATTTATTATGCCATTAACTTCTATAGCAATAATATCCATTAGCACATAATCCGTTTAATATACGTCTAACTCAGTGGCTTTGTGGTTCACAATCTGTGCCCAGTGTTGCCAACTGCCATATCACTGTAATATTTCTCTGGTTTTTAACTTGTGTATCGTTGCTACTTGAAGACGATCAGAAACTACATCTCCTATGTATACATTTATGTATTAAAATGTAGAGAATTTAGCTATACATTTAACTGTGGCTTTGTCTGGGGAAGGAATTTGCTCTACCATCCGTTGGCTAATCTGTGAAAACCCATGACGTCGTACACGTATTTCGTACCTGCATTTTGAAGGTTCATAATTTAAACGTTGAGCGACTTAAAGACTACCTAACTACCCTACCCTGCTCTTCAATACTGCAGTTTTCTGCTCTAGGACACCGTGTAGTCTAGTAGGTAAATGCCGTCCGTCGGAACAACAGACTGACCTCGTCTTCACAGTGCAAAATATAGGAAGCGTGTTCCTGCGAAAAGTTGGTAACAGTTTACCAAACAATACCGTGTCATAAACCAGAATACCGCCATATGATAGAAGGATGCACGTTCTTCAGAAGTTTTGGTATACATGTGCCACACTACAAGGTGTCACAACGCAGAGCACCATTATAAGAATCTGACCACCACGACCATTCCCAAACTCATAGTTCCAGCCAAAGTTCCCACGCTACAAAAGTCTGTCGTCGACACCCCACCGTTACATAACATAAGACAACAAATCAGTCTGTAGTGTCGCCATTTTCTTGCATCTCCACCATTCATCACAGCAGCTATCACTCCCTGTCATATAATCTCATCCACCGACGCAGTATGCCCTTCCGTTCAGTAACTCAATTATTATGCTACGACAATTACTTTCTCGCCGCCTCACTGCCATTCAGTACGCCCGCTCGCAGCTCTCGCCCATTTCTCTCAACACGTCATATTGCTCTATTTTCTTTCACTTGTCATATAAATTCCCTAGAAACATCCTTTTCTTTCCGCACAAGTATCTTCATCTCTCACATTCTTTCTCTGCCTGTCCTTCACTCTCTTCCCATCTCTCATATTCTTTCTCTGCCTGTCCTTCACTCTCTTCCCATCTCTTGCAACTTTCTCTGCCTGTCCTTCACTCTTTTCCCATCACTTGCAACTTTCTCTGACCGCATTCTTTTCCTGTCGTCTTACTTTCTGTACACTCGACTCCTCATTTCTCCATCTTCATCGTATATTTATCTCATTCTTTAATCCTCTCCGTTCCAAATGTGACACTTTCCAACATATAAACTCTATTTCCCGGAACTTCGTACATTCATTCACTCTTCAGAGAAAAGAAACACAACGACCATCTGGCATAATTTTATACCTTGAGTGGAGAGGTTACATAGCCGAAATGTAGCTTCATTAGTATCTTCAAGAAGAAAAATTATTAGATGCTGTTCTGTGTTATATAAAGTTAATTTGATGCTTATCGTGGCGTTGATATGGCAGGCCGAGGACTTCCCTGAGCTTAGAAGAATACAGGGTAGGTAGTTCCAGGTTCTCTCTAGTGGTTCAATGTGCAACAAGGACTGACTTATTCCCACACGAGTGTTACTTCTGCATATCATCACCATACCGTTGTGCAGAATGGAGGCCCTTTTGTGCGTATAGGCACCACAGTCGATCTAGTCCCTGCGACCTTTGTTCAAATGAAACAGGAAAATGTTTAACGAATGTAACCCTTGTGGAAATTACTAACTTAGCATATCACGGTAACTTACGGGTTTTTACTTCAGTGAAACATCCCGAAACAAATTTTGCTTTAGACATACGGTCAATCATAACTCAATTTATAGTTTTTAATGCCAAATGCACAACTTGTCTTGGCTTTAAAAGGCCATCATCAGGCATCAACAACGATAAAAAATACGTAGAGAAAATGACATATCAACACTAAATTCAGAGCAAGAAAGAAATCTCATTCTTGTACTATGAACAGAGTGGAGTGTATGTCCTAGTCTAACACAACTGTATTTTATTTGATGATAGAGTGTATTTACATTACTCCTAAGTTATAACTACATGTTTCGGCTCTTGATAATAGCCGTCTTCAGGTTGTACATGAATCCTTAGAAAGTAGTTATACAAGATTCAATATGGGCTATGTACAGTGGGGATGTGGGGGATGAGGTGGTCACGAGATATCGTACGTGTCATGGAGGCTGGGGGGGGGGGGGTTTGGGTACATGGGGTTACTGCTATTGTGTATATTTAAGTTAATAATAGTTAGGTCTATGGTATCATACTATGTGTGTAGAACATGTATGTACAGTATATACTTGCCCTATACGTATGTACTGTGCTACAATATACAAGATTATGGAATTTGTAGTTTTTGTAATAGGTACTTTAACTAAAAACTAAAAGGTACTTTGAATTTAAGGTTACAGCATCAAATACAGATCTGTAGTCTGTGTAAGTGCACAAATGTAACTTTTTTCATGGAAACGGCTCGAGAGTAATAAGATATAGACACACACATATTCAATCATTAACCGCCTTCCTGCGGATCGTCTTGTGACGTAATTTACCTTGTGAACAATGCGACAGTTAAAACGTGAACCACATGCAGGAGTAGGTCGATTACACAGCCAAATTTTAGGCACTTCCTCGACTTCGTTCGGAGTTTGCGTTCGAAAGAGACGGCCTACTTGTGCTCGCCTGCCACGACAGTACCTGTTGTTTTAAAGTGATATTCCCAACGGCAGGTGTTGTTCGGAAAGGTAGTGATGCTCTCCTTTGTGAGGTAAAACTGTGATGAAATTTCACTTCGACAAATCGCGCCATTCACAACGCTTTCTTCTTGCTTATAGCCATAAAGTGCTGTTATCTATCGACTGTGAAGGGCTAGATGCATCAGGTGTGTTCGTTATGTGTTTGGTGTGCAGACATTAATGATGGCCGTCCATTAATGTCTGTGGGTTCTAAGAACATAAAACTCCCTCCTGAGGAATTAAAAGTCCTGTATTTTGTGAATGATATGTAGTATACAAGGGACAGAAAAGAAATATATACAAAATTGTTTCCGGCAAATGTGAAACGAGAAGTAACACTTGCAGAACACATAAGTAGAGTAAAGAATATGAAAACGATGACAGGATTTATGTGGCTCAGAATGTGGTAATTTGTCAGGATCTTGTGAACAGGGTGACGAACTTGCGGGGTGGGAGAGATCTTCATTGGCTGAAAGTCCACTTGCTATTCGACAGGAGCTTCGTTTGTAAGACAAGTCCTTTCGACACTGCATTTCAAATCACTGCCGCAAATTTGTCCGAATCCTGTGTCTGACACTGCAACGTACTTGCGTCGTTTGTGACTTCTGTACGGAGAAATAGCTTTTTCTTTGCTTATTATTATTATTTGTGGTGGTGGTAGTGGTGATAGTGGAGATGGATGTCCTGAGGAGATCCTCTAGAATATCAAGAAAAGAAAGAAATATAAATGTAGCTCTAAGGCAACAAATTGGATTAGAGGAACCAAATATAAAAGAAATTGAACAGAACCAGCTTCCATGGTACGACCATGTTCAAAGAATGGCACAAAGAAGATTACCCAAAATAGCACTGAAGTGGATGCCGAAACAAAAGAGAGCACGAGGAAGCCCGAAAAAAAACTGGATGGAAAGTATAAGGAAGGCCATGAACGAAAGAAACCTAAATGAAGCCCAGTGGGAAGATAGGAAGCAATGGAGTCTAGGTGTCGGGAAACATAGAACAACGTTTTGAAACAGATACACATAGTGGTAACATCGGCGGTGGTGGTGGTGGTGGTGGTGGTGGTGGTGGTAGTATTAAGTAGTAGTAGTAGTAGTAGTTGTTGTTGTTGTTGATTTATTGTTGTTGTTGTTGTTGGTGGTGGTGGTGGTGGTGGCGGCGGTGGTGATGTTGTTGTTGTATGAGCAGTTTTACTTGATTCTCAACAACAGCATACACCCTAACCTTCATCGCTAATACTGGCCATGTCTGAACCATAATTTCAGGAAACATTAACTGAAAATTTAATTCACCTCCTGTGATATGTAATATTTATGAGATATTCATTCAGATATCACGACAAATCCGTCATTGCTCAATGCCAACAGTCGGATAACAGGATTATTTCTTTAGAGAGTAAGAAGATATAGAAGGTTTAAATTTGCTTGCGCGCTCGTGCGCCCACATACACACACACACATATACGCATAAACACACACACAGAACAAAATACATTAAGGGCTTTAGCATAACGATGTGATTACAGGGATAAACTTATTGTGGATGTGTTTATTGTCATGTAGCAGACACACTGACGAGACAGACTGCTCAAACAGCACACAAGAGCTACGATAATCTGGTTGTGCGTTATATGGAGATTTCACTGCATTGCGATGGAATTACATTGCGAGTTGCCCATTAGCGGTGTGTATGGGACTGTGTTCATGGCTCCAGCTTTACGCGGTTCTTGCAGTTTCCTGTTGGTGTGTGTAACGTCATAAACGAGGAAAAGGATACGCTCAACTGAGCAATATAATAAAACGCTTCTGATTTGTATCAGGAAGGGAGGCCTTTCGAAACTCGGCCTAGACACCGATAAGCCTGAAAAAGGACAATGAATCTCCAGTTGCTGCATGCAAATTTCAGGACTATAAATACACGTCAGATGCAGGCCACATTCTTTACGGCAGTCATCCTTCAACTCGCCGTTAGACAGTCTCAGTTACTGACATTTTCGTTAGATAGCTATCCCGTTACAGGCCTGGACAGGCCCTTAGGGTTCCAGGAGGTTGAGGTTCCCAAAATTTGTAGACAATTGGCACATGAAGGTGGTAGAGTAGTCAGCACTACGCACCAGCCACCTTTATCCCCAGGAAAAATTCCTGGTACTCATTTCTGTTAGAGGCTGAATCGACTCTAGCGCCACAGTGAGGTCTGAAGAATTAAGTCAATGAAAAATTCCATTTACTCCATCGGGAATAGACCCCGCGACTTTCCGGTTTGAAGGTCAATGTCTTAGGCAACTGAGCCACTGCATATAGCAGATTCTTTAAATAAATCGTAATAAATAAATAAATAAGAAACAGGTATAGTTACCACGTCGATCAGTACTGCAGCCACAGCCACTTCTGGGGTTTATGATGACGCTGATACAACAACAATAACAACAACAACAACGACTACTACTACTACCACCACCACCACTACCACTACTACTACAAATATTACTACTATTATTATACTACTATATACTACTACTACTCCCACTACTACCACTACCACTACCAGTAATTGTATTAGTAGTAGGAGTAGTAGTACTAGGAGTATTAGTAGTAGTAGATCAGCAGTATATAGTAGTAGTATAGTAGTAGTATATAGTAGTAGTATCAGTAGTAGTAGTAGTAGTAGTGGTGGTGGTGGTAGTAGTAGTAGTAGTAGTAATGGTGGTGTTGGTGGTACTAGTAGTAGTAGTGGTGGTAGTAGTAGTAGTAGTAGTATAGTAGTAGTGGTAATATTAGTAGTAGTAGTAGGAGTAGTGGTACTAGTAATAGTAGTAGTAGTAGTAGTAGTAGTACTGACGCTGTTGGTAAAATAAAGAGTAAACTTCTACTTATGTAAAACGAAAATATTCACAAAAACCAAGTTCATTCACGACAAACATGCCCACATGTAATGCGATATTCTCAGTGCTGTTCAAAGACGCTGTGAATTGCTAAGATTATACAGAGTCGGTGATAGATGAAGAAATGTGTATAGAGCACTGGTGGAATGATACTGACAGGGGAAAAGATGAAGTTCCCGAAGAAAAAATTGTTAGTTTCAGTTCGTTCGCCATAAATCCCGCATAAGCTGGCCTGGGACAGAACCCCGTCCGGTCGGCAGCAAACTCCGTAAGACATGGCACGGCCCCACTGAAACAAAAGTTCCGCTATTTCACATTACCTTCCACTCAGACACGTCGCGCACACCTACGGGACTCGCGAGCCACAGTTTGAAAACCCTACTTTTACGTAATCGCAATTTTTCCCTTGGAACATAAGATGCAGATACACCTTCTGCATGCGGGGGGTGACTGAGCACCATTAACAGTTGTGTATAGCCAATGTTCCACTGCTCTGCTCACATTCGGCACCAAACATGCAGACACTCGTGAAGTGTCAATACCCATACGCAAAGTAAACGCAGCAAATGACAGATTAATTCCACTCAGTCTAGCGTCTATGTCATTCTGAACATGCCAACTGTCAACATAACACGTACATGACGCTCGAGTAACAATATGCAACATGACGTCATGGCAGTGCATTATCTCCATGGAGCAAAATCTACTTGAGATAGTAACAAGCTCTCAGTTAACCAAGAACTCCTCACGCTGTGGAAACCAAATGTTCATTATCTTGCCTACAAAAGCTCAATGAAAGCCTCTATGTTGAGGATGCTCATTTTAACATTGTCTGCCGGTGTTTCTAAAGTGTTTTCCGTCTTTCAGGTTTCACCGACAAAAACCTTTTACGCATTTTACGTCTCTCTCATCGTCGTCGATTTTAAGGGGTGTAGTTGGGAGGGAGCGGGGGAAACGGTGCGGCAGCCCCGAACAGAAGATTCCAAGGGGTAGGAAAATGGACGGCAAAAATAGTTTAAATAGAGATATGATTTTCTGAGCTTAATATATTTTAGATTATTTAGCCAAACAGAAGGAAAATCAATAAACAATAGTGATTTTTTTTAAGTTCTCAATGTCTGTTAGAGGTAGCCTTTATGATCACTAGGCCCGGGTGCAAACAACCTAGCTACGCCCTTTCCCCTGTATACTATTCTGTAACATCGCAGCTTAGTAAGCTTATCCCCTTGTGTCCAACTAGTGTCCATATTATGCTGCTCTCAAACAGTCGTAATTCACACCTAACGTTAGAGCATGTTACAGGGGTTGTTAACCTGACCTGGGTCAAACAACTCGTTGGCAAAGAACCCGCAGCCAAGCACGCGGGCACACTGGAGTAGCTGGACGCCACTAAATGCTGCAGCCGAGGCAACTTCTCTATTTTAAAATATAAGTTACATATTGATGCTCTCAACAATCTTGTAAATTTCAGTGCTGTAAACAAATTCAGAGCCCCTGTCATATATGCTGATACGTTAAGACTTCGTAACGACTTCACGACCTTGTGAACTATAAGATAAATTCTTTTTCAAGACAGAGATTTTTAGAAAGCTTATGCTTCGGATTTGATGGCAACTTGCTATGTTTTCATTAATTCCTTCTCAAAAAAAAGTGTTGAACAAAAAAGCTAACATTGAAAACTTATAGCCGTGCCCCACCCGAAAGCCATAGGATGTACCGAAAATATGCTAGCTTCCCTTGGCCTCCGGTGGTGGTAGCGCATGATCGTAAGAGGGACTCACGTTTCACATGACAATCAGTTAGGCTCAAGGGCAGACTCTTGTACATGTTCTAATGTATCCACCAACGACTGATCCCCCCCCCCCACCACCATGGCCAGCTATATGTGGCTCTTATGTGCATCGGGCATAAGGCCAAGAACACTTCGTCTTGTCGCAGGTTTCTAGAGCGATGAGAATCCAGTAATTACAATCCGACCGCTTGTCCACCTTCAAGAAAAGAGGATCAACGGCTTGAGCATATCTCTGTTAGATGGCGCAACCATTTCGGTCCATCAGATTCCTTTACACTTTCGGTATTATTGATGTTTACCCACAAGTGAACTGTAGATTACTTAGAAAGGACTCACTGTCGCTAAAACAAAGACTGAGAGAGCCAACGATGTCACGAGAGAGAGACAGAGAGAAAGAGAGAGTGGGGGCGGGGGGAATAAAAGGGAAGAAAATTTTACAAAAAGAAGAAGAATTAGAGCAGACACAAGAACGGTCTATAACAAACGACATCAATTCATTTCATTTCACTTTTAATAATAATTTACGGTGCATACTGAAACGTCGCTGACGTTAGGAAATAATTTAATTTACTGGCGGGTACTCTATTGGTAGACTGCAGCTGCTATACAAACAGACATATTCAGATCAGAATAGTATTACAAGACTGCAACCAGTATGTTAATTCTGTTTTGAGTAATTTCCTTCTTGAAGTTTAAGTATAAAACTTTCGGGCGACAGCACAATTTGTACAGTCTACATACTGCGTGAATTCGTATGCGCGTGCGCGTGCGTGTACAGTTTCCTGTTTTAAGGACGAAGACCAGGAAGGAAACCCATTTTATAAAATTCGGTATCGAGTCGTTAAGTTTGAGGATATCATAGAAATTATTTCTAGAAACGAACTGCGAGGTTTGAGGTTCGTAATTCGGGCAGTCCTGAACGTAGACTATGAAGATGGACTTATCCAGATACATAACAACATGCAGACGCCACAACTTCACCAGCGCCATGTATTAGGCCACACGCTTTTTGGCTCCACAGAGCACAAGGATAACACAAAAGATCTGCCAATATTAACTACACACCATAATTTCTATTTCATCCATCTTTACAATAAAACATTTGTCAGTATATTACAGTTAAAATTATCCATTAATTATATAGACCTACACACTTATCACAGTATTACATATACGTACATGTAGTTTTAAAGGCCAGTTTCCTAAACACACACACACGTATATATATACACACACGCCTACATACTTACATACACACATATACATACATACACACATAAATACATACACATACATACATATATACATACACACATACATACATACATACATATACATACATACACACATAAATACATACACATACATACATATATACATACACACATACACACACACACACACACACACACATTTCAAGGAGTTACATGTTTTCTACTACTGTTCGTACCGGTGTGTATGCACTTGCATAACCAGACAACTACTAGATCCATTAAGGCCACTTTATATAATTTAAATTAATTATAAACGAATGCCTAATTATGACAAAATAACTTAATGTTAACTTGAATTTTTGCTAATATTGGCAGAGCTTGCACATAATACTTGTGCGACGGCACCGACAATGAATCAGCAGATCCTGGACACGTACACGGTGACACCTCACAATGGTGAAATTTGTGTATTATGTATTTATATAAGTGATATAATGCCACACGGAATAATATATTATAAAACCTGGTGCTGGAGGCAGCAGGTTTCGGCGAAACACCGGTCAATATTTAACGGTGCTCACAGCTCAGGTGACTTAATTTTCGAGCATAACACGTTACCGTTTTCTTAGACGCAACGTCGTGCACTGCAATAGAAATGTACAACCGTTTCGGAGCAAATATATGCCTCTATCTTCAGGGAAAAACATTTGGTTTCTTACATGCACCACTTTCGTTTAAGAGGTGAGTACGTAAAGCGGTTGGGTCATAGACGCGAATAAATATCAATTAACGTTCAACAAAAATTAAATAGTATTAAATCGAAATAACTATAGAAACTTTTACGCCTGTTACGCAAGCGATGGAGGGTAATGCGATGACGGTGAATTGCTGATGTTGTGAAAACTGGGTGGGATGAAATACTGTCTCCACAGACACGTTCACACTTTTAACCAGGAACGAGTAAAGAGTCTGTCAAATCTTCCCGTTGATATTTAAATGGGTCATATTCTAATATCTTTTACAAAACTGGCTTCTAAAATGAAGTTTATCTGTAACAGTAACTAAGTTCCCAAGCCATATGAAATCAGTCTCTTTATGACCTGCATCCTACAACCAACGTCTGCAGCGAAAATGACGTACGTATTTATTTAATTTCGCATTTTTTGTACCTTTTGTACTTCAGCCTCTTCTACATTTCCACCGCACCAAAGAGGAAAATTGTGATAGAAAAAAAAGTGTTATTTTTATTATGTTCATTTCTACGTCACTACTCCTGATATTATTTGTAAATTTATTAACAAGTCTGAAAATATACACGGACATTAGTTGGCTTACAATATCACTATTTATAATTAACCCTACCTAGACATTTCAGTCCCACATGGGCTAACATCAGGAAGAAATACAGTGACCAGAGATGCATACGATGTATGCGCCCTCATATACGTTTCTTGTAACTGTATTTCTGCCTGTTTATGGCCCATACAGGGCTGACACATGTAGGAGACTGTAATAACATGTAATGGCATTGAACCAAACTACCATAAATGTTCTAACAGTGGTATATGAGTCACTGACATAATCTTCGTTTTTTGGGGGGGGGAGCATTGTACCTCTTATAATTTTTTATGAAACATGACGTTTTGAAAGCCGGATCTGCTTGCTTCTTCGGGCGAGAAAGCACCTACTCTAAAGGGTCCACCAGAACAGGTGCTTTCCCTGCCTGAAAAAGGAAGTGAACTCCTACTTTGGGAACCACTTAGATCGAGCTATTTAGTCAGATTTGTATCCAAGGGTCCACCACGGTAGGTGTTTTCATGGCCTTAAGACGGAAGCAGAACTAGCTTCCGAAACGTCGTGATTCATCAAATTTAGACGATAGACAAAGTCCAAAAAAGATTATGCTAATGTACCACAAGTGCGTTTAACTGGACGTTTTAACAGCTGACTAATACACGGATATTATGGAACACATTGGGATTCAAATTTATTTTGACAGTTGCGGGGCCATTTTGGAACTGACCCCAAAACCTCAAATATTAAGGAACTGGAACATTACTATTGCTCTCCGAGAGATGCATAAAGAGCAACTGAAATAAACGAATGAACGTCCAAACAGTCACTCTGTAGAGGCTGTCACCACGTAAAAGTGAGCCAACTGGTCTTTGTCCACAAAGTTGTTACGGCCATTTTTCCCCTAAAGGTGCTCTTCAACGCGTGTTAGCAACTTGGCTTTCTTCTCTGTTAGTGACCCTCCACTACTTTCCTTAAGAACTTTCTCTGCGCCGTCCATCGTAGCATAAAAGTTAGTCTTTTTCCGAATAATTCCTTGTCCTTGGGCAACACATTATTACCACAGTCTAAGGAGTAACAGCCTTATGATCACTACACGACCAAAATTACATTCTTTTACCTGTATTAGGCTATAATTTTACTTAAGTTACACTTCACATGAGAGTTACAGAATAACTACTGCATGTTTAAAACATCAAGATCAAATTTTTATCTCAGTAATTAACCAACTTGATGCACAAAATTTTTGTTTTACAATAAATTTATTTCTTGCCTCTACATGTTTCGAGCACATGTGCTCGAAACATGTAGAGGCAAGAAATAAATTTATTGTAAAACAAAAATTTTGTGCATCAAGTTGGTTAATTACTGAGATAAAAATTTGATCTTGATGTTTTAAACATGCAGTAGTTATTCTGTAACTCTCATGTGAAGTGTAACTTAAGTAAAATTATAGCCTAATACAGGTAAAAGAATGTAATTTTGGTCGTGTAGTGATCATAAGGCTGTTACTCCTTAGACTGTGGTAATAATGTGTTGCCCAAGGACAAGGAATTATTCGGAAAAAGACTAACTTTTATGCTACGATGGACGGCGCAGAGAAAGTTCTTAAGGAAAGTAGTGGAGGGTCACTAACAGAGAAGAAAGCCAAGTTGCTAACACGCGTTGAAGAGCACCTTTAGGGGAAAAATGGCCGTAACAACTTTGTGGACAAAGACCAGTTGGCTCACTTTTACGTGGTGACAGCCTCTACAGAGTGACTGTTTGGACGTTCATTCGTTTATTTCAGTTGCTCTTTATGCATCTCTCGGAGAGCAATAGTAATGTTCCAGTTCCTTAATATTTGAGGTTTTGGGGTCAGTTCCAAAATGGCCCCGCAACTGTCAAAATAAATTTGAATCCCAATGTGTTCCATAATATCCGTGTATTAGTCAGCTGTTAAAACGTCCAGTTAAACGCACTTGTGGTACATTAGCATAATCTTTTTTGGACTTTGTCTATCGTCTAAATTTGATGAATCACGACGTTTCGGAAGCTAGTTCTGCTTCCGTCTTAAGGCCATGAAAACACCTACCGTGGTGGACCCTTGGATACAAATCTGACTAAATAGCTCGATCTAAGTGGTTCCCAAAGTAGGAGTTCACTTCCTTTTTCAGGCAGGGAAAGCACCTGTTCTGGTGGACCCTTTAGAGTAGGTGCTTTCTCGCCCGAAGAAGCAAGCAGATCCGGCTTTCAAAACGTCATGTTTCATAAAAAATTATAAGAGGTACAATGCTCCCCCCCCCAAAAAACGAAGATTATGTCAGTGACTCATATACCACTGTTAGAACATTTATGGTAGTTTGGTTCAATGCCATTACATGTTATTACAGTCTCCTACATGTGTCAGCCCTGTATGGGCCATAAACAGGCAGAAATACAGTTACAAGAAACGTATATGAGGGCGCATACATCGTATGCATCTCTGGTCACTGTATTTCTTCCTGATGTTAGCCCATGTGGGACTGAAATGTCTAGGTAGGGTTAATTATAAATAGTGATATTGTAAGCCAACTAATGTCCGTGTATATTTTCAGACTTGTTAATAAATTTACAAATAATATCAGGAGTAGTGACGTAGAAATGAACATAATAAAAATAACACTTTTTTTTCTATCACAATTTTCCTCTTTGGTGCGGTGGAAATGTAGAAGAGGCTGAAGTACAAAAGGTACAAAAAATGCGAAATTAAATAAATACGTACGTCATTTTCGCTGCAGACGTTGGTTGTAGGATGCAGGTCATAAAGAGACTGATTTCATATGGCTTGGGAACTTAGTTACTGTTACAGATAAACTTCATTTTAGAAGCCAGTTTTGTAAAAGATATTAGAATATGACCCATTTAAATATCAACGGGAAGATTTGACAGACTCTTTACTCGTTCCTGGTTAAAAGTGTGAACGTGTCTGTGGAGACAGTATTTCATCCCACCCAGTTTTCACAACATCAGCAATTCACCGTCATCGCATTACCCTCCATCGCTTGCGTAACAGGCGTAAAAGTTTCTATAGTTATTTCGATTTAATACTATTTAATTTTTGTTGAACGTTAATTGATATTTATTCGCGTCTATGACCCAACCGCTTTACGTACTCACCTCTTAAACGAAAGTGGTGCATGTAAGAAACCAAATGTTTTTCCCTGAAGATAGAGGCATATATTTGCTCCGAAACGGTTGTACATTTCTATTGCAGTGCACGACGTTGCGTCTAAGAAAACGGTAACGTGTTATGCTCGAAAATTAAGTCACCTGAGCTGTGAGCACCGTTAAATATTGACCGGTGTTTCGCCGAAACCTGCTGCCTCCAGCACCAGGTTTTATAATATATTATTCCGTGTGGCATTATATCACTTATATAAATACATAATACACAAATTTCACCATTGTGAGGTGTCACCGTGTACGTGTCCAGGATCTGCTGATTCATTGTCGGTGCCGTCGCACAAGTATTATGTGCAAGCTCTGCCAATATTAGCAAAAATTCAAGTTAACATTAAGTTATTTTGTCATAATTAGGCATTCGTTTATAATTAATTTAAATTATATAAAGTGGCCTTAATGGATCTAGTAGTTGTCTGGTTATGCAAGTGCATACACACCGGTACGAACAGTAGTAGAAAACATGTAACTCCTTGAAATGTGTGTGTGTGTGTGTGTGTGTGTATGTGTGTATGTATATATGTATGTATGTGTATGTATTTATGTGTGTATGTATGTATATGTATGTATGTATGTATGTGTGTATGTATATATGTATGTATGTGTATGTATTTATGTGTGTATGTATGTATATGTGTGTATGTAAGTATGTAGGCGTGTGTGTATATATATACGTGTGTGTGTGTTTAGGAAACTGGCCTTTAAAACTACATGTACGTATATGTAATACTGTGATAAGTGTGTAGGTCTATATAATTAATGGATAATTTTAACTGTAATATACTGACAAATGTTTTATTGTAAAGATGGATGAAATAGAAATTATGGTGTGTAGTTAATATTGGCAGATCTTTTGTGTTATCCTTGTGCTCTGTGGAGCCAAAAAGCGTGTGGCCTAATACATGGCGCTGGTGAAGTTGTGGCGTCTGCATGTTGTTATGTATCTGGATAAGTCCATCTTCATAGTCTACGTTCAGGACTGCCCGAATTACGAACCTCAAACCTCGCAGTTCGTTTCTAGAAATAATTTCTATGATATCCTCAAACTTAACGACTCGATACCGAATTTTATAAAATGGGTTTCCTTCCTGGTCTTCGTCCTTAAAACAGGAAACTGTACACGCACGCGCACGCGCATACGAATTCACGCAGTATGTAGACTGTACAAATTGTGCTGTCGCCCGAAAGTTTTATACTTAAACTTCAAGAAGGAAATTACTCAAAACAGAATTAACATACTGGTTGCAGTCTTGTAATACTATTCTGATCTGAATATGTCTGTTTGTATAGCAGCTGCAGTCTACCAATAGAGTACCCGCCAGTAAATTAAATTATTTCCTAACGTCAGCGACGTTTCAGTATGCACCGTAAATTATTATTAAAAGTGAAATGAAATGAATTGATGTCGTTTGTTATAGACCGTTCTTGTGTCTGCTCTAATTCTTCTTCTTTTTGTAAAATTTTCTTCCCTTTTATTCCCCCCGCCCCCACTCTCTCTTTCTCTCTGTCTCTCTCTCGTGACATCGTTGGCTCTCTCAGTCTTTGTTTTAGCGACAGTGAGTCCTTTCTAAGTAATCTACAGTTCACTTGTGGGTAAACATCAATAATACCGAAAGTGTAAAGGAATCTGATGGACCGAAATGGTTGCGCCATCTAACAGAGATATGCTCAAGCCGTTGATCCTCTTTTCTTGAAGGTGGACAAGCGGTCGGATTGTAATTACTGGATTCTCATCGCTCTAGAAACCTGCGACAAGACGAAGTGTTCTTGGCCTTATGCCCGATGCACATAAGAGCCACATATAGCTGGCCATGGTGGTGGGGGGGGGGGATCAGTCGTTGGTGGATACATTAGAACATGTACAAGAGTCTGCCCTTGAGCCTAACTGATTGTCATGTGAAACGTGAGTCCCTCTTACGATCATGCGCTACCACCACCGGAGGCCAAGGGAAGCTAGCATATTTTCGGTACATCCTATGGCTTTCGGGTGGGGCACGGCTATAAGTTTTCAATGTTAGCTTTTTTGTTCAACACTTTTTTTTGAGAAGGAATTAATGAAAACATAGCAAGTTGCCATCAAATCCGAAGCATAAGCTTTCTAAAAATCTCTGTCTTGAAAAAGAATTTATCTTATAGTTCACAAGGTCGTGAAGTCGTTACGAAGTCTTAACGTATCAGCATATATGACAGGGGCTCTGAATTTGTTTACAGCACTGAAATTTACAAGATTGTTGAGAGCATCAATATGTAACTTATATTTTAAAATAGAGAAGTTGCCTCGGCTGCAGCATTTAGTGGCGTCCAGCTACTCCAGTGTGCCCGCGTGCTTGGCTGCGGGTTCTTTGCCAACGAGTTGTTTGACCCAGGTCAGGTTAACAACCCCTGTAACATGCTCTAACGTTAGGTGTGAATTACGACTGTTTGAGAGCAGCATAATATGGACACTAGTTGGACACAAGGGGATAAGCTTACTAAGCTGCGATGTTACAGAATAGTATACAGGGGAAAGGGCGTAGCTAGGTTGTTTGCACCCGGGCCTAGTGATCATAAAGGCTACCTCTAACAGACATTGAGAACTTAAAAAAAATCACTATTGTTTATTGATTTTCCTTCTGTTTGGCTAAATAATCTAAAATATATTAAGCTCAGAAAATCATATCTCTATTTAAACTATTTTTGCCGTCCATTTTCCTACCCCTTGGAATCTTCTGTTCGGGGCTGCCGCACCGTTTCCCCCGCTCCCTCCCAACTACACCCCTTAAAATCGACGACGATGAGAGAGACGTAAAATGCGTAAAAGGTTTTTGTCGGTGAAACCTGAAAGACGGAAAACACTTTAGAAACACCGGCAGACAATGTTAAAATGAGCATCCTCAACATAGAGGCTTTCATTGAGCTTTTGTAGGCAAGATAATGAACATTTGGTTTCCACAGCGTGAGGAGTTCTTGGTTAACTGAGAGCTTGTTACTATCTCAAGTAGATTTTGCTCCATGGAGATAATGCACTGCCATGACGTCATGTTGCATATTGTTACTCGAGCGTCATGTACGTGTTATGTTGACAGTTGGCATGTTCAGAATGACATAGACGCTAGACTGAGTGGAATTAATCTGTCATTTGCTGCGTTTACTTTGCGTATGGGTATTGACACTTCACGAGTGTCTGCATGTTTGGTGCCGAATGTGAGCAGAGCAGTGGAACATTGGCTATACACAACTGTTAATGGTGCTCAGTCACCCCCCGCATGCAGAAGGTGTATCTGCATCTTATGTTCCAAGGGAAAAATTGCGATTACGTAAAAGTAGGGTTTTCAAACTGTGGCTCGCGAGTCCCGTAGGTGTGCGCGACGTGTCTGAGTGGAAGGTAATGTGAAATAGCGGAACTTTTGTTTCAGTGGGGCCGTGCCATGTCTTACGGAGTTTGCTGCCGACCGGACGGGGTTCTGTCCCAGGCCAGCTTATGCGGGATTTATGGCGAACGAACTGAAACTAACAATTTTTTCTTCGGGAACTTCATCTTTTCCCCTGTCAGTATCATTCCACCAGTGCTCTATACACATTTCTTCATCTATCACCGACTCTGTATAATCTTAGCAATTCACAGCGTCTTTGAACAGCACTGAGAATATCGCATTACATGTGGGCATGTTTGTCGTGAATGAACTTGGTTTTTGTGAATATTTTCGTTTTACATAAGTAGAAGTTTACTCTTTATTTTACCAACAGCGTCAGTACTACTACTACTACTACTACTACTATTACTAGTACCACTACTCCTACTACTACTACTAATATTACCACTACTACTATACTACTACTACTACTACTACCACCACTACTACTACTAGTACCACCAACACCACCATTACTACTACTACTACTACTACCACCACCACCACTACTACTACTACTACTACTGATACTACTACTATATACTACTACTATACTACTACTATATACTGCTGATCTACTACTACTAATACTCCTAGTACTACTACTCCTACTACTAATACAATTACTGGTAGTGGTAGTGGTAGTAGTGGGAGTAGTAGTAGTATATAGTAGTATAATAATAGTAGTAATATTTGTAGTAGTAGTGGTAGTGGTGGTGGTGGTAGTAGTAGTAGTCGTTGTTGTTGTTGTTATTGTTGTTGTATCAGCGTCATCATAAACCCCAGAAGTGGCTGTGGCTGCAGTACTGATCGACGTGGTAACTATACCTGTTTCTTATTTATTTATTTATTACGATTTATTTAAAGAATCTGCTATATGCAGTGGCTCAGTTGCCTAAGACATTGACCTTCAAACCGGAAAGTCGCGGGGTCTATTCCCGATGGAGTAAATGGAATTTTTCATTGACTTAATTCTTCAGACCTCACTGTGGCGCTAGAGTCGATTCAGCCTCTAACAGAAATGAGTACCAGGAATTTTTCCTGGGGATAAAGGTGGCTGGTGCGTAGTGCTGACTACTCTACCACCTTCATGTGCCAATTGTCTACAAATTTTGGGAACCTCAACCTCCTGGAACCCTAAGGGCCTGTCCAGGCCTGTAACGGGATAGCTATCTAACGAAAATGTCAGTAACTGAGACTGTCTAACGGCGAGTTGAAGGATGACTGCCGTAAAGAATGTGGCCTGCATCTGACGTGTATTTATAGTCCTGAAATTTGCATGCAGCAACTGGAGATTCATTGTCCTTTTTCAGGCTTATCGGTGTCTAGGCCGAGTTTCGAAAGGCCTCCCTTCCTGATACAAATCAGAAGCGTTTTATTATATTGCTCAGTTGAGCGTATCCTTTTCCTCGTTTATGACGTTACACACACCAACAGGAAACTGCAAGAACCGCGTAAAGCTGGAGCCATGAACACAGTCCCATACACACCGCTAATGGGCAACTCGCAATGTAATTCCATCGCAATGCAGTGAAATCTCCATATAACGCACAACCAGATTATCGTAGCTCTTGTGTGCTGTTTGAGCAGTCTGTCTCGTCAGTGTGTCTGCTACATGACAATAAACACATCCACAATAAGTTTATCCCTGTAATCACATCGTTATGCTAAAGCCCTTAATGTATTTTGTTCTGTGTGTGTGTTTATGCGTATATGTGTGTGTGTGTATGTGGGCGCACGAGCGCGCAAGCAAATTTAAACCTTCTATATCTTCTTACTCTCTAAAGAAATAATCCTGTTATCCGACTGTTGGCATTGAGCAATGACGGATTTGTCGTGATATCTGAATGAATATCTCATAAATATTACATATCACAGGAGGTGAATTAAATTTTCAGTTAATGTTTCCTGAAATTATGGTTCAGACATGGCCAGTATTAGCGATGAAGGTTAGGGTGTATGCTGTTGTTGAGAATCAAGTAAAACTGCTCATACAACAACAACATCACCACCGCCGCCACCACCACCACCACCACCAACAACAACAACAACAATAAATCAACAACAACAACAACTACTACTACTACTACTACTTAATACTACCACCACCACCACCACCACCACCACCACCACCGCCGATGTTACCACTATGTGTATCTGTTTCAAAACGTTGTTCTATGTTTCCCGACACCTAGACTCCATTGCTTCCTATCTTCCCACTGGGCTTCATTTAGGTTTCTTTCGTTCATGGCCTTCCTTATACTTTCCATCCAGTTTTTTTTCGGGCTTCCTCGTGCTCTCTTTTGTTTCGGCATCCACTTCAGTGCTATTTTGGGTAATCTTCTTTGTGCCATTCTTTGAACATGGTCGTACCATGGAAGCTGGTTCTGTTCAATTTCTTTTATATTTGGTTCCTCTAATCCAATTTGTTGCCTTAGAGCTACATTTATATTTCTTTCTTTTCTTGATATTCTAGAGGATCTCCTCAGGACATCCATCTCCACTATCACCACTACCACCACCACAAATAATAATAATAAGCAAAGAAAAAGCTATTTCTCCGTACAGAAGTCACAAACGACGCAAGTACGTTGCAGTGTCAGACACAGGATTCGGACAAATTTGCGGCAGTGATTTGAAATGCAGTGTCGAAAGGACTTGTCTTACAAACGAAGCTCCTGTCGAATAGCAAGTGGACTTTCAGCCAATGAAGATCTCTCCCACCCCGCAAGTTCGTCACCCTGTTCACAAGATCCTGACAAATTACCACATTCTGAGCCACATAAATCCTGTCATCGTTTTCATATTCTTTACTCTACTTATGTGTTCTGCAAGTGTTACTTCTCGTTTCACATTTGCCGGAAACAATTTTGTATATATTTCTTTTCTGTCCCTTGTATACTACATATCATTCACAAAATACAGGACTTTTAATTCCTCAGGAGGGAGTTTTATGTTCTTAGAACCCACAGACATTAATGGACGGCCATCATTAATGTCTGCACACCAAACACATAACGAACACACCTGATGCATCTAGCCCTTCACAGTCGATAGATAACAGCACTTTATGGCTATAAGCAAGAAGAAAGCGTTGTGAATGGCGCGATTTGTCGAAGTGAAATTTCATCACAGTTTTACCTCACAAAGGAGAGCATCACTACCTTTCCGAACAACACCTGCCGTTGGGAATATCACTTTAAAACAACAGGTACTGTCGTGGCAGGCGAGCACAAGTAGGCCGTCTCTTTCGAACGCAAACTCCGAACGAAGTCGAGGAAGTGCCTAAAATTTGGCTGTGTAATCGACCTACTCCTGCATGTGGTTCACGTTTTAACTGTCGCATTGTTCACAAGGTAAATTACGTCACAAGACGATCCGCAGGAAGGCGGTTAATGATTGAATATGTGTGTGTCTATATCTTATTACTCTCGAGCCGTTTCCATGAAAAAAGTTACATTTGTGCACTTACACAGACTACAGATCTGTATTTGATGCTGTAACCTTAAATTCAAAGTACCTTTTAGTTTTTAGTTAAAGTACCTATTACAAAAACTACAAATTCCATAATCTTGTATATTGTAGCACAGTACATACGTATAGGGCAAGTATATACTGTACATACATGTTCTACACACATAGTATGATACCATAGACCTAACTATTATTAACTTAAATATACACAATAGCAGTAACCCCATGTACCCAAACCCCCCCCCCCCCAGCCTCCATGACACGTACGATATCTCGTGACCACCTCATCCCCCACATCCCCACTGTACATAGCCCATATTGAATCTTGTATAACTACTTTCTAAGGATTCATGTACAACCTGAAGACGGCTATTATCAAGAGCCGAAACATGTAGTTATAACTTAGGAGTAATGTAAATACACTCTATCATCAAATAAAATACAGTTGTGTTAGACTAGGACATACACTCCACTCTGTTCATAGTACAAGAATGAGATTTCTTTCTTGCTCTGAATTTAGTGTTGATATGTCATTTTCTCTACGTATTTTTTATCGTTGTTGATGCCTGATGATGGCCTTTTAAAGCCAAGACAAGTTGTGCATTTGGCATTAAAAACTATAAATTGAGTTATGATTGACCGTATGTCTAAAGCAAAATTTGTTTCGGGATGTTTCACTGAAGTAAAAACCCGTAAGTTACCGTGATATGCTAAGTTAGTAATTTCCACAAGGGTTACATTCGTTAAACATTTTCCTGTTTCATTTGAACAAAGGTCGCAGGGACTAGATCGACTGTGGTGCCTATACGCACAAAAGGGCCTCCATTCTGCACAACGGTATGGTGATGATATGCAGAAGTAACACTCGTGTGGGAATAAGTCAGTCCTTGTTGCACATTGAACCACTAGAGAGAACCTGGAACTACCTACCCTGTATTCTTCTAAGCTCAGGGAAGTCCTCGGCCTGCCATATCAACGCCACGATAAGCATCAAATTAACTTTATATAACACAGAACAGCATCTAATAATTTTTCTTCTTGAAGATACTAATGAAGCTACATTTCGGCTATGTAACCTCTCCACTCAAGGTATAAAATTATGCCAGATGGTCGTTGTGTTTCTTTTCTCTGAAGAGTGAATGAATGTACGAAGTTCCGGGAAATAGAGTTTATATGTTGGAAAGTGTCACATTTGGAACGGAGAGGATTAAAGAATGAGATAAATATACGATGAAGATGGAGAAATGAGGAGTCGAGTGTACAGAAAGTAAGACGACAGGAAAAGAATGCGGTCAGAGAAAGTTGCAAGTGATGGGAAAAGAGTGAAGGACAGGCAGAGAAAGTTGCAAGAGATGGGAAGAGAGTGAAGGACAGGCAGAGAAAGAATATGAGAGATGGGAAGAGAGTGAAGGACAGGCAGAGAAAGAATGTGAGAGATGAAGATACTTGTGCGGAAAGAAAAGGATGTTTCTAGGGAATTTATATGACAAGTGAAAGAAAATAGAGCAATATGACGTGTTGAGAGAAATGGGCGAGAGCTGCGAGCGGGCGTACTGAATGGCAGTGAGGCGGCGAGAAAGTAATTGTCGTAGCATAATAATTGAGTTACTGAACGGAAGGGCATACTGCGTCGGTGGATGAGATTATATGACAGGGAGTGATAGCTGCTGTGATGAATGGTGGAGATGCAAGAAAATGGCGACACTACAGACTGATTTGTTGTCTTATGTTATGTAACGGTGGGGTGTCGACGACAGACTTTTGTAGCGTGGGAACTTTGGCTGGAACTATGAGTTTGGGAATGGTCGTGGTGGTCAGATTCTTATAATGGTGCTCTGCGTTGTGACACCTTGTAGTGTGGCACATGTATACCAAAACTTCTGAAGAACGTGCATCCTTCTATCATATGGCGGTATTCTGGTTTATGACACGGTATTGTTTGGTAAACTGTTACCAACTTTTCGCAGGAACACGCTTCCTATATTTTGCACTGTGAAGACGAGGTCAGTCTGTTGTTCCGACGGACGGCATTTACCTACTAGACTACACGGTGTCCTAGAGCAGAAAACTGCAGTATTGAAGAGCAGGGTAGGGTAGTTAGGTAGTCTTTAAGTCGCTCAACGTTTAAATTATGAACCTTCAAAATGCAGGTACGAAATACGTGTACGACGTCATGGGTTTTCACAGATTAGCCAACGGATGGTAGAGCAAATTCCTTCCCCAGACAAAGCCACAGTTAAATGTATAGCTAAATTCTCTACATTTTAATACATAAATGTATACATAGGAGATGTAGTTTCTGATCGTCTTCAAGTAGCAACGATACACAAGTTAAAAACCAGAGAAATATTACAGTGATATGGCAGTTGGCAACACTGGGCACAGATTGTGAACCACAAAGCCACTGAGTTAGACGTATATTAAACGGATTATGTGCTAATGGATATTATTGCTATAGAAGTTAATGGCATAATAAATAACAGAGAAAGGAATACAATACCGAGTGAAACTGCTGTTAGCATGAGTATTTTACTGCAGACTGAAGTGTCTGATTCTCATTCATGTCGCTGACACCAGACACTGGCATATATTCTTGTTATGTTTCTGGATTTATGTGTCCACGTTATTGCTGATATTAAGACCTGATCGTAGCGGGTTTTCCTTTCAACTAGACTTTCTTGTAACCCTTTACTTGCTGTTAAAAGACGCCTTAAAGGGAGGCCTCAACTGCATAGAGGCAGTGAACATTTTATGGTGATCCTTAAACCCTGGGGAACAAATGTGGTTCATCGTATGAATATTTAATAGTGGAAGTCTTCCTACAAGAATTCAGTTGTGCTTCTGAAGTTAATCATTTTGTAAAGGGAGTATTAGCAGCCTATTTTGTGTTTAAGAGAACTTCCGTCTGTTCGTCAGCTCCCTTTCTGCCTTACTGTCGATGTTTCTCCCTCTAACCACTTTCACGTTGAAACTCCCCGTTGTTTGACGGGCGATAAATGTTAGCTTCTGGGCTTTTGTAGGTAAGTTGAGCTTGAAGTCGCCCAGCGGTGCGCCAGGCAGGCAGGACGAAGGAAGGAAGGCAAGAAAACGGTTTAAACAGTTGAGAAAGGAGAGGAAGTAGAAATGGTTGGATGTCGGCTAACTGCAGAGTTGCGGACTGGAAACCTAACTTAGACAAGGTCTGAAACTTCTTTGAGTGCGCGTCGTCAGACAGTGACGTAATCAGTAGAAAGTTACTACATTATGTTTTCAACTAACATCTTCGTATGTCTGTCGGTTTGAAATTCTGAAGTAAGTACTGTGTTTGTACTGCGTTTTTTTTTAATATATCTAGACTGCCTTTCGAATTCGACGGTGCGTCTTCAGTATACCCAGTCTAGGCCGGCCGTGTTATTGCCACAGACACAAGGAATAGACAAATTTTAATAGCGAATACGCCACAGAAAGAATGGAAGACACGTGCATTATATGAAAGGTATAGGCCTAAGTTCGTAAGTACTGGTTTATAATAGTATGGTGTGTTTATCACATCGCCATTGCGGTACAGATGTTGTGTTGATCTGAACTGGTAAATCAGTTTTCTTCGAATCCTATGTTTATGGGACCGTGCATCATCTCGATAGTTGAATAAAGATAGACCAACTTGATGTCACTTGCTTTATTATTTCATTATTTAATGCGTGGTATCCGTATGCAGGCTGAAGCACTCTGTGCTTCAGCCTGCATACGGATACCACACCACCGCAGCCGAACCACACCGTAACACCAACACACATCGAACCAGAGCAATACAACACTTGAAATAACTCAACAAATAAGTCGCAAGCTCCTGAGGATGGATGTATTAACATCCGAAACATGTTAAGCATTAAATAATGAAATAAAAAAGCAAGTGACATCAAGTTGGTCTCTCTTTATTCA
>Ga0123352_10002600_pt1 | contig 25381 bp, 11 predicted proteins | sample TergutLab28metaG_FD_89700 | JGI IMG/M metagenome (GOLD analysis project Ga0123352, IMG submission 89700) | Labiotermes labralis P1 segment gut microbial communities from Petit-Saut dam, French Guiana - Lab288 P1 | ecosystem: Host-associated > Arthropoda: Insects > Digestive system > Gut ...
ATGGAAAGTAACAGGACAAGAAGATATAAATTTAGAAATAAGAAAAAGAAAATTTGGATGGATTGGTCACACATTAAGAAAAGAGGATGGAGAGATACCAAAGGCAGCCCTACTTTGGAATCCTCAGGGAAATAGGAAGAAAGGAAGACCGAAAAACAGCTGGAGAAGATCGATAATTAAGGAAGCGGGTATAAGCTGAAATGAACTAAGGTTCTTTGCAGCCGATAGGCAGAAGTGGAAAGGACTCATAGACAGCCTATGTTCCTAGAAGGAACGATGGACTCAATTATTATTATTATTATTATTATTATTATTATTACATACACACATTTATGTGTGTGTGTGTGTTGTGCATTTGTTGTTCTGGATAATAAACTATGATTTATACATTAGTTATGTTAATTCTGCACATTTTTTAATATTTTATAATCGGTTCTACGCTGTTAAACTAGCACGTTAACGAATGAGGAACTGAATTGAATTGAATTGGATTGAATTATTATTATTAGTGCTTCTATGTTGAGCTGTTTCTGCCAATGGCCACCTGGCTGTTGATTCAGTACCATAATAAAGATAACCGAATTGAACTGAATTATCATGATGGTGATCATCATAATTATCGTCATCACCATCATCATCGTCGTTGTCATTTGTGTAAAAAACTTACTACTTAAATGCACATTCCGACGTCATATGTTCAATTCTTAAGATACAGCTTCGTAGCTACATACTATCGCCATGTATGTAACTGCTTACATTTCACACATTCTGTGCACCTACACTTACGATCAATCTCCGTACCACACTGCACGTGCTTAACCTCAAATGGTTAATTACCTACTGAAATACGCCTAACACAAAACATTTTCGCATGACTGCTACTCTGTTAATTTACTTTCCACAAAAACACTGACCTCAACAAAGACGGCGTGTTTTCTCGACACCCACTCCCCTACATAACAAACGATGAGCCTAAAATAACGCCTCATTTGCTCCCGCATTACAAATCCATATGTCAATTACGATAGTATTCATGAGGGTAAAAAATCAAAATGCACCGTGGTGATTTGGCCTCGAATGTTGATACCAAGTTTTGCAAAAAAAATTTCCCAAAACAAAAACAGAGTATGGTGATCTAAGCATTGAGGTTTTCATTTCTAGGGAGGAAAGTTGGCCAAGCGACATCCACAATAACAAAATCAATTCAATGGTAAGAAAACGAAGAAAGAGTGCAGATACGTCGTATTTGGAACATCCGGCTTCGAATGTCAACTATTATTCGGTTTCATGATTATCAGCAGATTCTCTTAACATGGTCTTCGGGTAGGTGCGAGGCCTGATACCCCGTCAATGCCATCCTCCAAAATACCCGTGCCAAAGAACTCAAAATTTCGGGATAACTCTGATCCAGAACATGCCAGAAGAACCTAATTCTAATATAGAACATGCCACAAGAACTGAATTCTAATACAAAACATGCCGGAAGAACTTAATTCTGATTCAGAACATGCCAGAAGAACTGAATCCGTAGAGGTTAAAGAAGAAAAAGACACCTGACATCAAGGTCAGCGAGTTACAATTAAAGTTAAGAGGAACGTGTCTGGAGAACACGGAGCCTACTGGAGACTGCATTACACTTCTTAAGCTTCTTGTATTCTCCGTCGTTACGAACTACAGCAATAACTTACGTAACTTCAGGGAATTAGATGTACTTTCTACACATCTGTGGAGATGGATCTTGCTGCTCACGTCACATACATGACAGACATGTGACGTCTGATGCAAAGATTCTGCGATGCACACTGCGGATTAAAATACTTACACTCAAGCTTTGAATGCAAACCACTTATCTGCGGATTCCTTATTTCCGCAACTTATTTTATCACCAGCGCATACAGTCGACCTACTATGACCAGAAAATAGGTTACAAGGTAACATTATAACCCTACCCCAAAATTGGTGTTACAATGACACAAGTTTTTAGTAGCCTATGAACACCATCCAGAAAAGACAAAATTTGTTTCACGATGAAACAAGAAGTGTCTAATATAAAAATCTGTATTCCACTAGACAGCTGAATATCTTTCCTCCAATTTACGAAAATCACGTTCAGTATAAATTTACACTTTGTTTTAATGCGTGCGGCGCCGGTTGCTAAGAAAAAAATCTACGAAAAACATCAATTTAAAAACAGAGAAGATGGGACTAAGACACAGGTATCTTACGGAAAATACACAGAGAACTGGAAGTGGACTGAACTGCCTCAGAATCGTGTTCATTGGATGGCTTTGGTATTGGCGGTGCTGAACACTTCGCTCCTCTGCAATGTAGTTAGTCAGTTAAACAGTCATTCAGCTAGTGAGTCAATCAGTCAGTTAGCTAGTTACCCTAAATTTCTTCGCATACCACCAGGCGACCGTCCGCGTACCACCACTTTAACAGCACTGGGTTGACTCTATTACATGCCTACATTTTAACCGTAGCTAGAACACTGAAATTTCAACATAAATATTGTATTAAACATTATTACTGTTTTCAGGCCCACCCTTTCCCCCCTCCTTTGCACCCCTCAAAAACTGAACGACGAACAGCGTTACAAAATCAAGATATTTGAAATGTGTATGTCTAGGTCTAACCACTTAATGTTCAAACACTCCTACTTTACTCTTCAAGTGTCCTAATTTTATACTCTCTTCTTATGCATTCACTACTTCATAATATAAATTTCATTACACAGATATGAGGGAAGGTAGCAGCAACTAACTCAGTCTCTGCAACATACATTGATCGCTATGGCGTTTTACTTCCAACGGCAATGTACCTATAATGACATCCCTCTCGATTCTGTACTGTCACTGGGCTACGCTGTTGTTACATTTACTGCATAAGACTATAGTAAAAGCATTTCACAAGGCAATCGTTCGGACAAAAGTTTACATTTCGCTTTAAACGATGGGCTAGAGTACTGTGTTTGAAATTATAACTGACAAACTCTAAACGTCCCAAGATGTCTCCCGTTTCAGCAGTTGTTCACAAAATCGCTCTAGAACGTTCCAGAAGACTGTAAACAGTTTTAATTCTCCTTTGTCTTTCTGGTGATGCGAGAGAACGGCTAATTATTGTTTTTAAAATCGAGAAGTCAAGAAATCCTTCAAAGCAAAGAGTGCAAACTGTTCCGAATGTGTTTAAACATACTAAAGGAAATATGAATACTGCGAGACATGTTTTGCTGACCGTGCGTCTCAGTATAATCTTAGCAACTGACCAACTTAATGCACAAATTCTTGTTTTATAATAAGTTTATTATATTCCTCTACATGTTTCGAGCACTGTTGTGCTCATCATGAGGAGGTCAAATTGTATTTTACAGCATCTGGTATCGTCACACTCTGTAGGTGGCTGGACGGCCACCTACAGAGTGTGATGATACCAGATACTGTATAATATAATTTTGACCTCCTGATGATGAGCACAAAAGTGATCGAAACATGTAGGAGAATATAATAAACTTATTATAAAACAAGAATTTGTGCATTCAGTTGGTCAATTGCTAAGATTAAGACTGAGAAACGTGTTAGATCGAAACTGAAGTTGCTGAAACTTGACATTTCGACAGCTTCAGTTTGACCATGACGGATGACGTGACAAATCCTTCACGTAAGAGTAAACGATCCGACACATGAACGACTCTCATTACCCCGATATCCCCCACGCTGTAACGCAGCACCACATTAAAAATGCCGTTACAGACAGACCACAACAGGAATCCCCCCCATCAAAACGTTATATGCATTTACTTTTTCCGCACGCGTACCTCCATGTCCCACGCACCCAAAACTTAGTTAGGTCAACATATTTACACACGGTACCGGCTTATTGTTTGCACAATTCCCCCTATTTCTGTTACGTCAACCTTCTTATGCCCATATGCCTTCAAGTAAAGACCGTCATGTCCATGTGGATATCCACGAAAACTGTTCAAACGTGTTCCTCAATACTGATAAACACGAGCGAATCACAGGATAAGCAAACGGACAAACATAAGTAGCTAACATGGTCTCATCGGAACCCTAAAGATAAACAGTTTAAAATGTATGTCATATAGCCTAAGGTCCTACTGCATCGATATGTAGTTCTACAATTCTATTCTTGTTTACTGGTACTGTAGTTTGCCATTCTGAAGAACCCAGACCTATTACCTGTATACAAATACACGTACTTCCTGTATCAAATCGGTCGGCTATAACCTCAGATATTCACGTCATCGTGTTCATAAATGTTTACTTACGAACAGCATTTCACACAAGAGGTGTAAATATGTTTATAAGCTAAATCTGTACCAAACACACATCTAACATAACTGATTCATTAATTATTAGGAAATCATCAGACCGATAGCTACGGGACGTTTGTCACGACCACCATTTTGTTATTTAGCATTCTGCCCAAAAAGGAACATTCTTCGAACATCTGTTAACATACGTAAATTCAGTACTCCGAACCAAGTGTCGCCAGTATCGATTCAACCTCACAACTTCGCGCGTTTGACACATAACACTGTGGAAAATTAAAACCACCACAACGCCCTGTTGTGGTGGCTTTCAACGGCACTACGTTCATACCAAGTTTCGTGAAAATCGGTTAGCTGCTTCAAAAGTTGAAATGGGGGTAACAAAGGTGAAACTGAGACCATGGTGATAATATAAACCAACCTTCATTTCCTTATGAAATTAAAAGAGTTCTAAATTGAAGGTTATCCATCCCGTTGTGCTAATATAACAATTTTGTTATTTATTGTCCGTCTTACACAACACAGTGGTGCAAAGATTGGGTTATGCAACAATTAACAAAGCTACATGTTTCAATCCCTTGGGGTCATCTTCAGGCTTATAAAATATGGTATCGTACAAGGTACTTCTATGTGGCTACCTGCGGGATCCCGTGGTTTACAGTACGCTAGTTATAAAATCTGTTACATAAAAAATGTTAATTAAAATATAGATAAAGATCATATTATCGTGGTGAACGAGTGGATTGTGTTTACATGTACTGTACATAGGTGTTGAGTATCTTCGTTGTATAGAGAGCTTGGACTCACTGTTTGGGTGACCTGGCGTCCCGTTGAATGGAAGTTTGATATCGTCAAGAAATGTGAGTTAATCGAGGCGCTCTTGATGCGTTTATTGTAGCGGGGTGACGATGTTAGGTACGATGTCCCAGTTATCGAGTTGTATGTGGTGGGGTGCGTCTTCTTGAGTTGTTGGATCGGGAACTTGGTGCTGATGTGATATTCTGACGTCGTTTAATTTAGACTGTGGGTCAAGACAGGTCAGGACATCACATCAGCACCAAGTTCCCTATCCAACAACTCAAGAAGACGCACTCCACCACATACTACTCGACAACTGGGACATCGCACCCACACCATCATCCCGCTACAACAAGCGCAACAGAGCGCCCCAATTAGCTCACGTACTTCTGACGACATCAAAACATCTATCCACCGGGACTCCAGCCGACCCACACAGTGAATTCAAATTCTTATACAACAAAGGTACACATCACCTATGTACTGTATTAAATGACGACAGGACACCACACCAACACCAAGTTCCTGATCTAACACTCAAGAAGGCGCACCCCACCACATACCACTCGATAACTGGGACATCGTACCTACACCGTCACCCCGCTACAATAAACGCATCAAGAGCGCCTCGATTAACTCACGTACTTCTGGACGATATCAAACTTCCATCCAACGGGACGCCAGGTCACCCAAACAGTGAGTCCAAGCTCTCTATACAACGAAGATACTCAGCACCTATGTACAGTACATGTAAACACAATCCACTCGTTCACCGAGATCATATGATCTTTATCTACATTTTAATTAACATTCTTTATATAACAGATTTTATAACTAGCGTACTGTAAACCACGGGATCCCGTAGGTAGCCACACAGAAGTACCTTGTACGATACCATATTTCATAAGCCTGAAGATGACCCCAAGGGACTGAAACATGTAGCTTTGTTAATTGTTGCATAACCCAATCTTTGCACCACTGTGTTGTGTACGACGGACAATAAATAACAAAATTAAAAGAGACTAAATTTTAAACATGTCTACAAAGTCATCTCCACACTTCTGTTACATCTCAAGACGGGAATATATGGACTGGTTACCTGCCCTCAGAGCTCGGATCCAGTCGATCCTCTCCTGCTCTCCGTTAGCCAGGAGGTAAAGGGTGTATTCCTGTCCACCTTCCTGGTAGCCGACTTGGAAAGGAAATCCAGCGGGGTGCGGGACGCCGTCTAGGACCAGACTGTTGTCACCACCACCACTTCCACCACCACTACTACCACCACCACCACCGGTAGATGATGCACTAGCAGACAGCTGTGCCGGTTCCACCACTTGAACCGAACTGATATCGACACGACCGCGCTCTTTTCGGCGCTGCTGAAGCAGAACGTGAAACACAAATCACCTATACGCCCCACTGTATTGCTACACACATAAAGGGTTATGGTCACATTATGGCAATGTACATGTACAGACCGTCTTTAAAAACAGCTGAAAAAAGTACAAATCCCCTAAGACCAAGAACCACATCACGAACATACAACATGGGATGCGTAGACGTCGACCTGGGCCTTAGATGATAACATCCGAACTGCATGCTCGGACTGCTTTATCCTCGGGGGATGACAAGGTATCCCAATTTTTGAAAAGCAAAAATCAGGACACTCAATAAATTTAGGTAGCTGTGCAGGGAGTTAGAAGTCAAAATTTTTAACCTATCACGCATTAGAAAAGGCGTAATTAATTAAAACCACAATGCAATAATTCAGATAAAAATAGACACAAAAATATAATAATAATAAATCTCAAGACACTCAGTTCACTTCCTGATCTTTCTTTACGTACCCGTTCCACATCGTTTACAGCCTCAATCCAAATTCTATAATAACCGATCCAAATACCGTCTTCTCCCTCTAGAATTCATTACTGTTAGTGGCTGGTTGACGTTGTCGCCCACCGTGGAAAAGTCAGAATCTTCGCAGACACTGTCTGTGTGTGTGTTTTTTTTTTTAATAATACTTGGACGAACTCTGGATATTTGGCTCCAAAACCGAATCTTGCGAGACACCGAAACGGAGCACCTTAAACCCCACGAAACCGGGATTTTTACCAGGAAAACCGGGGAGGAAATGGGGCCCTTACTAGCTGAGCAACTTCGATAAAGGAGGAAGAAGCAGAGTGATCTAATTCCCGTCCAGTTTACGCAGGTCTCTTCAGTTTCATTCGGCTAAGCACAACAGTCAGCAACAGGCGACACACTGCTGTTAAACTCGGCCGACTTCTCCCCACATATTAGCGCAATTCTCGGGTGAGAAGTAGCATCTTGTGTTTACAGTAATCATATAATGTACCAGGGACTACTAGGGATAGTACACACCCACAAACATTGCTGGTAAACGATAATGGCAGTTTGCCGACAATGTTTTCAGACCGCTGGCAAACACTTTCGCTTCCACATATCCCACTGATCAGCCAGCTCAAAACGCCGCGTCTGCAATAAATGTGACTGGAAACCGACAATTTCCTAGGTTCCCTGCGAAAATGCGTTTTCAACGTCTGTTATCTTCTACTCTACCTCCACTATACCAACACCATGTTTGTTGGCCAGAGCACCACAAGCAAGAACTTCATTGCTGCGGTATTGATACTCCGTTGATTGCGCAGCCCACAAACAGGGCAGTGAACCCTAGTCTTTGAGCAACTTCCAGGTATTCTCTCGTTCGTTCATATCCTGAGAACGGGCTTGGGCGGCAGCGCAGGCTAAGTTGATGACTTGTTTAAAAACACGTCCACCTTAGCAAACGCGGTATCGTCTTTCATTATTTTGAGTGGGAAACAAGACGGAATTCTCCAGAGTAGGTGCTTTATGACTGCCCGAACATTCAGCCACAGACAGCCTTCGAAACTGTGTAATTTACATAAATTTTTTATCAAAACAAACAGTAGAGTAACACGACGTAAGGTTGCCCCTGTACGGGCCAGGAAGGTGTAACGAGGAGTGCAGGTATACCGTCACTTATTCTTAACCTCGGCACCAGGAGGTGAGTAGTCAGCATCAGTTCCCGGCTGTTTAACTTGAACTACGTATCTCGTAACAAAATATCCCCGTGTCGTACATCTTTACATTTATAGAATTCATCAAATTACTTCAACAAATGCGTGGGCCGGGTAGCTCAGTTGGTATAGCGACTGACTACGAGCTGGACGGTCCAGGATCGAATCCCGGTGGGGACGAGATTTTCCGCCCGTCCAGACCGGCCCTGGGGCCCACCCAGCCCCCAGTAAAATGGGTACCGGGTCTTTCCCGGGGGTAAATTGCGGCCGGGGCGTGCTGCTGACCACTCACCCCCTTCTAGTGCCGCGGTCATGTAAGAGTAGAGCTACCCACCCTCTGGGCCACACCGGGCCTGTAACGGGTTCACTTTACTTTTTTACTTCAATAAATGCGCAGACCAACCTTTTATACATATACACAGATATACATACAAACACACACACACGCACACACACACATTACGTGTCTTCTACTTTGATTTTGCCTAATCCAGTACATCACTGGATACCAAGTTCTGCTTCCTCTTGTCATATTCCAATAGAGTAAGAAAATTTGAATATAACAGATTCCACGCAGTCACGTGATATCTCCCCGCCAACGCATGTAACCATGAAACCACAGCTATCCGTAAGTCCGGTTCAGTGCCGAAATGGTAGGCTGTGAGGGAGTTCGATTCAAGCAAAATGCCGTTGAGTTCTTGAATGAAAAAGAAAAACTTCCCATCGACATTCATCGCCGTATGCAGGCTGTGTATGGGGCAAAATGTGTTGTTGCACAGTTCGACGTTGGATACGAAAGTTTAAGCAAGAAGTGGGGGAAGCAAGTTTGTGTGACCTAGCGAGGTCGGTGAGGCCAGTGACTGCAACAGGGCGGAATTCACAAACCTGTTAAACGTTGGTAAAAGTGAAGTTGGAGGAGATTAAGTGGAAGAGTGATTATGTACAGTTATAAATAACGGTCAAAGGCACATTTAACTTTTGTTTCACTTATATATATCTCCCACCCCCCTCCCCCCTCCATTTGTTTTCAGCAGAGGTAAAACTTTTCAGCCCACCTTCGTACGCTTAAAATTTCATACGATGTACAGATTTACAACATTTTTCTACATCTGCTATTCCTTCCCTTCTAGAGACGTCAAAATTACCATCTACAGCCTACAAAACCTACACATGGAATTCTGTCCTCAAGCAGCAACTCACTACTACACTTACGGATACAAACGCCAGGTGGCAGTTATTTTCGACAGTAAGACGTCGTTACGAAGCAGTCGAAAGTGCCTACAATCCAGTCGGCATCGCAGTCTCAACCTTTGCGGGCAAGACACCATCTCTCTTCCGTCAAACTGGCTTTGAAAAAGTTTTATAGTTCATAGTGCGCACCCTACGTAACTGTAATTTAGTACTATTATTAAATGGCTATGATGAATAAGAGTGGCCCAATAAAAAGTTTACTTATGGACTTAATAGTTCCAGATGGGAAATCTCAGATTCTGTAAAGTAACAAGTACGAATTTTATGAAAGTAACCAACATGAAGAAACGATCCCAGTGGCCGTGCGGTCTAAGACGTGGGTCTGCGGCTACTTGCGTGCTGGGGTTGTGGGTTCGAATCCCATCGGAGTCATGGATGTCTGTTATCACGTAGAGGTCTCTGCGTCGGGCTGATCACTTGCCCGTCCTACCGAATGTGGTGTGTCTAAGTGCGATCGTGAAGCCTCGATAATTTGAAGACGTGGACCACAAGGGGTGATGCGTCATGGGGTAGAAAAACTAATATGAACCTTGTCTAAATTTCAAAAGCCTTCATACTAGTTACTCTCATAAAATTTAAACTGTATTCCTCAGCCTCGTTCCTTACTTATTTTTCTATGCCCTTTTCAGTGTTCCACACATTCCTTCATACCTCCCTACTTTCATTTACATAATAATATATTTCCAGTGTAATATCCCTTCTCAAGCATTTAAAATGTAAATATCGTTCAAAGCGGGTCAAAAATCCAGCCAAACAGGAATTTTTCTCTCTTGTAAGACAGTAATCACAGTGGAAGTGTGTGAACGATGGCTCCATCCGGGGGTTAAATTGATACTGATGATGAACCTCCGACATGTTGCAGAATTGGCCAATACCGCACAGCCCCCCAGAACACCCGTTCCAATAAACCTTTCATATCCTTTCCGCTTTCGGGCTTCTTTGACACGCCCTGTATAATTTAAATTAAATTTCTCGGCACCAGACGTGATACTTTACTAGCCATTCAACACACCCACCGATGTGTGCACGTCCGCTGATTAAATCTCAATACCCATTTTTTAAACGTCCACAAGAAAATGTTACGCAACAGTGACTAAGGCAATGAGAAATTTTTGCTTGTGCATTCATTTTCCAGCCAGTGAATGAACGTTTCATCTGGATGACGAAAACGACAAACTTGCCATAAGCCGTTTTGTTTCCGCAGTTCCTCTGCCACTGAAAAGCCATCCTTGACACATACTGATAATGACGATCCACTCTATTCTAACTTTTGTGTTACCGTCAGAATTACACTACGGTGCACAATTTCTGTTAGAAGTCATAACTGCAATATGCGACACGTCACTCTTCTATTCCAAATTTTATTTCCGTCTCTATGACGACAGTGTCATAATGGACCATTCGAAAGTCTTTATGCCACACTTAACTACTTTCTATACACATTAATCTTATCACTAAGGCTTCCAGCAACGATGAAACTGCTCTAATCCCAAGACTTCAAAATCTACTATGTAGAACTAACTGCAACAATGGGATCCCAAATTTAAAAGGCAAATTGTCATTGCTTTCTTAACCATAACGAATTCACCGGAGTCTGGACAGCTTAATCGGTATAACGACCAGGCTACGGACTAGACGAACGAAATGACGAGGTAACCGGGATTCGATTCCCGGGAAATAAATGGATTTTTCTTTCTCTACGGCGTCCTAACAAGTTCTGTAGCCTATCCATCCCCCTAACCACTTGGCACCGGGGAAACTTTCCTTGTGGGCAAAACAGACGAGGCTACTATCGTATTATATTCCCGTATCATCGCCGAACGCAAATCTGACACCGACGTCGGCGTCGGTCTTCATTTCAGTACCAACCCGCCTTCAAGATTTCTTTCGAAAGTATATACGCCCAATCATTCCTCGATTCCGAGGCTGTCGGTGCACAACGATGCCGTTGGTCTGATGATCCTCTTCTTCTATTCCTTTATGCCTTCGCTTCTGCATGTAGTACCCCTACTGAGTTAGGTGATTTTTATGTAGAGGCAAAAAGATTCGGTTAGTGCTGACATGGGTTTTCAGTAGACCTATTTTTTAAAGTTTTAATGGGGCGTCTACCTCAGTTGCGTTTGTTTCCTTTCCTCCATTTTCTTCTTCTTCTTCTACGGCGCTACAACTCTGATATAGCTTGGCTTTCTCAACAATATCCTTCCATTTAAGGCGATCCTGGACTTGTTCTGCCCACTTCGTAAGCTTCGCCTTCTTCAGATCATTCCTGACATCATCTTCCCATCAAGACTTGCGCCTTCCTGCTGGTCTTCTTGTGAATGGTTTCCATTTATGTATTCTTTTTACTATGCTAGTTTCGGGCATTCTATTTATGTGTCCAAACCAACTCAGTCTTTGGGTTTTAACAATTTATTATGTTCCAGTGTTTAATTAATTCATCCAACTGCTTGTTTGTTTTAATTCTCCAAATACCGTTGGCTTCCTTAGTTGGCCCAAATATTTTCCTTAATATTTTCCTCTCAAACAAAGAGAGTTTTTATTTGTTTTCTTTCCACATTTCGTCAAGGAGCTGCCTGTCATTACAATTGTCTAATTCGCAATTAACGTCTTCATTGGCGTCGGTTTACGAGCTGGCGTCGTCGACAACTTGAACTCATTACGATCACTCCTTCCAGTTGTGAAAAAATTGGTACGAAACCGGCTGCGACGGGGTCTGTGGCCTCATTTCCTGAACGCATTCTCTGATTCCTCTAGTACATGAGATTTTGCAAGAATCAACTCACACTCAAAACTTGTGTGAGTGTATCTCTTTTAATACTCATTTCGCTGAAGCAGGTTTAGAAAAGAGCTCGGTGAGTTCATACGTATAACCCCTCAGTGACGCCGGAATGTGAAGTCCAACTAGTGCCCAGGAAGGAGGGGTTTTTAATTTATATACCTTTAGACGCATTCAGATCCGCAGTGCACCGAGGCTGGCAGCACGTGTAGATTAAAGGTCCAAACAGCGCACCAAGCATGAAGTCAGGCTAAACCACGCAACTCTTTAGTTTGTATATGTCACAGAAGCATACGGTCATAACTGTAACCGTAACATGTCACTGGTCTATAAAGGTGCCAACAATGAGACCAGCATCAGTTGTTAGATCTAGGTACTTTCCGCCTTCCATTCTCTCCTGCAACATGTACTGCATACAATTCCTCGTTTACGATGGGTCTGAGCCTGTAAAAAAGTCGTTGCGTGATGTTCATATTATTCCATTTCTTCTGCGCATGCGCTCGTTTGCTGAATCAACCTGGCTGTTTTAATACGTAAACAATTACTTCAAGTACTACAAGCATTACCCCTGATAAGCCGATTAAGTAATATATTTTCCTGCCCCGTGGCATTCCAAGATATATATATATACAATCAGTCTTAATAGACAAGTTTTTGCGGCCCCTCACCTTTTGCGATGACAGGTTCAATGTTCTATAACCGAGACGCCGCAAATTCGCCCTTTTAGTGTATTGTTAACATGGACACAGAGAATCCGTGCGCGTTCCGCACATCCAGAACGTTTCCTAATGAAATCAGTATTTCCTGGATTTCCATATATTTCTCTCCGCCACCACCCCTCCCCCCACCCCCCCGCTAGACTGACGCATTACGACCTACCCGTTCTATCATGTCTCCCCCGAGGATCCACCATTGTAAAAAGCGACATGGCTACCCCGTAACATGCAAGCATACCCTAAACTTCACAGCCCTTCGTCTACCGCCCAAAAGTCATGATACCAAACGCGTAATTTACGCACTGTTTAAAAACAAACAAAAGAGGCTAATTCACGTCACCACCACCACCTAAATGTAGCATGCGTGATGTCGGGCTTCCGCCGCGGTGTCAAATGAGATATATTTTCTTCTGGAATTTTACGAAGCGTAGAAGGGTAGTCTGCTGCCGACGTTTCGGGACAACCTATCCGTTCCACCTTCAAGGGTCAAACAGTCCATTCTGCGCTGAGTAAAATACCAACAGAGCGCAGATCTCAAAGTATAACAGCAGTTCATTACCAAATCTGCAACATGTTTCGACGAAATCCGGCTCTCTTCTAAACACTGCAGCTACAATAGTTTGCAGGTTATACTACAATTTTCAGTAACTGTAGACTTTGGGAAGCTGGGACAGCGTATTCGGTGTAACGAAGGCTACGAGCTGGACAACAGAGGAATCGCCGTTCGGTTCCCAACAGAGATGAGAGATCTCTCAACAACACAGCAGACCTCTACGACCCACTCAGCGTACCACTCGATGGATGCAGAAACTTTGTTTCCTAGGGGCAGAGTGGACGGAGTGTGAAACTGACCACTCACCCTCATCTAGTGCCGAGAAGATATACCTCTACTCCCCCATATGCCTTCGTGACATGCACATGGACATCTCTACCTTAAACTGCACACGCTGACGTAACGGATAACAGTTTAATTATTCCGACGCATGGAACAGCTAAATCATGGCTACGAACTAGTCGTATAACAAAAGTGTATTTAAACCAACGATGAAGGTTAAAAAACAGCCCTTTGGCTTCTCAGTATTCAGTGGTTTCCCGTTGTTGCCCCCTCTTCACTGCATTGAAGCAAACATCAGGCTTTGACGTCTCCGTAAGATCACTTAGATCAAACAGTGATTGCAAGTATACCTAAGTGGACTTGTGTACCCATAAGAAACTCTAAATCGGGTGCACCTACTTCAATCGTCGAGGCTTCGAGATGAAAATTCCACACGCATTTCTCATTTCTCCAAAGCACATACATGCCCCGAACATTTGATACTCCGTCACTTAATTATTCTGACATTGCTATGTGAACAGTCTGATGTATTTAACAGTCCAACTCTCTTTACACATGCCTTGCCATTTATTATTTGACATAAGCATTCAGACGCTTGCGTCGACACACGCATGACAAACGACAAAAACGTGTACAAACATTTGGACTATGTAATGAATCATTACAACATAGCCACAAAGTATGCACAGTAGAAGGTTCGCCAACAAAATTCTTGAACACTCGATTTTCTCCATCCCACCTTATTTTCTATTTATTGAGCACAAAATGTACTGTTGTACACACAGACGTACTTTACTTAGCAACGGTATGTCTGGTGCTATAACTGTCCACGGCTGAAAATGTGTTAAATCAGAGATTATTTATCTTCGAGTGACAAAAAGAATAAACGGCCACCTGGCCAAAATTCAAGAAAGGTGCATCTCCAAAAGTGGGGCGGCATAGCGCAGTCGGTATAGCGTCTCGTTACGGGCTAGACGGTGCAACAGTGTACCGGTGATCGAATCCACACCCGCCCAGACTGACCCTGGGGCCCATCCAGCTTCCTGTAAAAATCGGTACCGGCTCTCTTTCAGGGGGTAACGCGGCCGGGGCGTGGCGTTGGCCACCCACCATCTAACGGAGAGGTTAGAGAAAGAGTACAGCTATACCATTACTCCGCCTCTGGGTTGTCACGGCGTGTTCTACGATGAATTTTACCTTTCACATCTCAAAAACAAAACATTCTTCTCATCGATGCACAACTTTTTTGAGAATACAGATCACAAAAATAACAAGAATCACGTGGAAATAAAATATAAGCAGGCTTAACTAAGAAAATCTGCTGGATTAACAGAGTTCAGTCCCGTGTCAGAGCAGTGATATAAACTTCGATTTAAATGCAGGGGTAGCAAAACCCGGAACTCGTTAGTAATGGCACATATCAAAACCTCCTACGTTACTCACGTGACAGGCCTACACAATGCATAGCTCACTGGTGGGCGAGACAAGATCGATGCTGTAGGGTCAAATGTGACACGTGGATGGTAGTCAGATCAGCCCGACGTCGAGAGCCTGCGACATGGAATTTGTTCTATTTCCTCCTTCAAGGGATCTTTGCAGGAAACCTTCCTCTATAATTACTACTTAAACACATGTGCTCTACTTTGAAACCTTTCTCACCCAACGAATCACGTGCCAGTTTTTTTTTTTATAATAAGCGTTTACTTAACGACGCCGTTAGTAAGTCATACGCTAGACAGCATCGAATGATCGAATGCTCAGTGAACTATGAATTACACAGGGTGTGGAAAGGAGCGGACGTGGCCTAATTTTAGATTCTATTACACATACTACAATGGGTGAACACATGCATACAAGAAAACACAACACAGGCGCCTTTTCGGTCGCTAGTAAGAAAAATCGTCTGGAAGTAAATAGATGCTGCTAACAGTAACCGTGTTAACCTTGCCTTGTTAACAGAACGCACAGCAACATCATAACATAAAGGTGCGTAATACGTTCTTCGATAATTGAGAATAAACCAGAGAAAAGATGAAGAAGGAAAAGGCCAAGAATGAGATGGCTGGAAGATGCTAAAAAGGATCTACGGAAGGTGACAGTTAAAAGATGACGACAGAAGGCAGTGGACAGACAAGAACTGGCGTCTATGGTGCCAAGGCTCTCTGAGGTCCGTAAGACCAAGGAGTGAGTGAAAATGTCCTTTGAAAATGTGGCAACGTTCAAATATTTGAGGATACAAATCAAAACTGTACGAATGACGAAAATAACTGATACCGTGGGGTACAGTCCTTCTTGAGAAGCTAACAGGTCGTAAGACATCAAAAAAATTCCCCGCAATTTATGGAACGCGGAGGTTCATTACCGCATTCACAAAAACCGGCCTCATGTCCCTATCCTCAACCTTCCAGTCCATGCCTACCCACCCCAATTCTTGTAAATCCATTTCAATATTATCCTCCCATCTACGCCTCGTTCTTCCGAGTGGTCTCCTTCCTTCAGGTTTCCCCGCCAAAACCCTATGTGAATAAATGAACAGCGCGTTAACCAAAGGAAATTCTTGTCAAAATTCGGTTCACAATGTTTCGTGGTTCCGCTTGATATCCAGGAACATGCAGAATAAAATATATAGAATTCTAATCGTGCCAGACTCTTTAAGTGGGTGCAAAACTTGGTCTCTCGCATTTAAGATAAACACGCGGATCCAGCGTTATCCAGAATACACTGCTGAGGAAGGCACTTTGGCCCGAGCGGGAACACGTGAGAGCAAGATTAAGAAAATTGGATAATGAGCTTCATGAGTTTTAATTCTCATGGACTACGCGATAAGCACATCGAGGGGGGGCGAAGTGGATGGGGCATGTAGCACGCATGGGGGAGAAGAGAAATTGACACAGAGATCTGGTTTGTGATATCTCGAGGATGGGGATCGCTTGCTTACAGGCAGACGTAGATCTGAGGATAATATTAAAGCTATTTTAAAAGACATAAGACTGGGCGGCGTGGAATGAATTCGTCAGGCTCACGGACAAGAACAAAGGGCGGGCTTTTGTGAAGACGGCAATGAAACCCCGGGTCCCATAAAATGCAGTGAATTTCTTGACTAGCTAAGAACCTATCGGCTTCTCAAGGATTGTGTTCCACGGAATAAGTGTACATTTCTGTTTTCGCAATATGACATGGAGTTAGATGCGGTTCAATACGCTGATAATATTCAGGTAAACGTAACGTACCTATCTCAACAAGGCTGCCAGATCTACAAATAAATTACGCCTTGCTTCAAACTAACTAGTAGCCAAAGCCCACGGTTCCCACTTACTTATTGTAAACTGGACCGCACCCCACCCGATTCCGGGGAGATTGTACCCTACTACTAAAGCAACAAGCAAGAGAATGGATTAGTCCAGGTAGGACCATGCCTCTTTATACCTCTGTTGTGCATATCACTACTACTGTACTCTTAAAAACAAGTAAAATGTCTCAAGCTACCACCCATTTTTTAAGTGGCCGGAGCGTGGCGTTGTCCACCCACCACCATCTAGCGCCGAGGTTAATGAATAGAGCACGGCTATACCTCTACTCCATGGACCCCTTGAAGAGAATGGTGAAACCTACGGACCCCTTCCCAGAAAAATGTATTCAAATGCAGGAAATAAATTACACAGATATAATATCTATACCTATATGTATTAAAGCTATACTATAGATTGTATTTCAAAGGAAAGCAATTATGCTCAAATACATTTTTCAAAATACGAGTATCAAAACAAAGCAAATATATAATATGGTAATACAGACGCTTCTTTATTAATCCATTAACATAGTAATAACAAAATAAATAAATTTAAGAGACAGGTAAATTGAAATTAGATTTCATTTTTTAAAAAGACATTTCAGTGCAAAGGCAAATGTATTCTGGTTTTCCTTTCTAATGCTATAATTTCTTTAGTAATATTTATTGATATTAACTAACACTTTTGGAGTCTAGAGACCACCTATTACTTTACTGCCTTCATTAATTATTGAATGAAACGCTCAATTTCAGTTAGTGGTTTGTGGAAATAAAGTTATAATTTTTTTTCCACCCAAATTCAAGGACCCCCCCCCAACCGTAATCTATCCACGGACGCGGGGTCCGTGAACCCCAGGTTAAGAACGGCTGCTCTACTCCCCTCTGTGGCTTCATGGCCTATTGAGTGAACTTCACCTTTACTACCCACTTTTACTGCCAAGAGAATTAGCTGACCTTTACATGAATACTCATGTTAAAACTCTGTAATACCAACTCAACCCACGGTAATCAACCTTGCGCGTTACCTACCCTCACTGCAGGACAAGTTCAGTTCGTTAATCGCCCCCTGTTTCACGGACACGTTAACATTCGACAGTTTATTGGCCGTTTATTTACAATCAGTTTCTCATGTGCAGAGGCAATACTGTCAAATGAGAGGTAAATGCGAATGATAAATATTGACGTTGAAGAAGGAGGTTCAAGCATATTGTAAGGCAGACCTACTAACAGGGAATTCGCCGACAACATTTGAAAGACAACGAAAACAAGTCGACACTCTAAGCACAGAAAAGAATGAAGGCGCCCATCCTAACACGACAAAAGCCCTAACCATTACCCGGCAACGATCTGTACAAGGATTATATCAAAACGTATTTATTTATTGTTTATTAATCTACTGTTGGGCCCCAAAGAGCTTACTCGGTACGCCTACGGCGACTAGGCTACGGGACAGAAGGTCCGGAGATCGAATCCCGATAACAGAAGAGATTCTTCTCTTCTCCAAATCGTCCAGACAAGCTCTAGGTCCAACCAACCTCTTACTGAACGGGTAGCGGCGTTCTTTCCCTGCGGTAAAGTGGAAGGGGTGTGATGCAGACCTCTCACCTCCATCTAACGCCGAATTTAAGGATGAGGGGAGCCACGCCTCTGCTCCCTCCATATGCCTTCACGGTGTGGAGAGGACGACTTCGCCTTTTTTTTTATCAACTGTTATTAAACTTTACGGTGGCTCAAACTACTCAACGTCGAATGATAAGATGGATGGTGAATAATCAACTGCAAGGGCTTGGAAAAGTCGATGCACTAATTAAGACTACTATCCCGAAAACTGCCTGCAGGGACTATGGACAGCTACAACACATCAAACACAATACCCTGTCTTACAGCCGACTGCAATATACAATGAATCATTCAGGAGTAGGTTTGGGAGGTGTGAAGTTGTACTAAACAGGAGTGAAATGCAGAATTCTGTGATCAGTAATTGACTTTCGGTACCTTATCGAACAGTTTCTTGATAAGATCAATAAATATCAGCTGCACAGAAACAAAAATATGAATCATGCAGCTACTGAGCAGTCAGCTAGGTGGTTAATCACAAAGTCTAGTTAGGACCGCATCGGAAAGACCAGAACTACCTGGAACGTTTTAAAATGTGGTTCTGGAGGAGGAGGAGATCAGTTGAACCGATCGTGTGAGAAATTAAGTAATTCGTGAGGGTCGTGGAGGAGAGGAATATCCTACAAACAATACAGACAAGGAAGGCTAACTGGATTGGTCATATCTTGCGTAGGAACTGTTATTGAAGGAAAGGTAGAAGGAAAGATATAAGTGACGGGAAGACGAGAAAACAGATGTAATCAACTACTGGATGGTCTTAAGGAAGCGACAGGATACTGAAAACTGAACGAGGAAGCACTAGATCGCACTGTGTGGACTGGCTCTGGAAGAGGCTAAGGAGCTGTCGTAAGACAGAGAACGGAATGAATGAGTACCACAACCGTTCTCGACGCGATATTGTAGGCTTGCTCCACGGCGTACTTTATATCTTCGCTCTTTCGGGATGTCACACAGCGTACGTTGGCAGTTGGATGCCAGCTACTAACCTACCTATTTTGACTTATTTATGTACTTATTTAATTAGTGTTTACGGCGTTTTCAACAGCTCAAATTATATACCGCAAAATCGCAAGACGAAAGTGAATAATGAACTGAAATGTATGGTATAAATTGGATTTGCCACGTGCCATTTGCCTGGTCAGGCTGAGGAAAACCAACAAAAGCAGATTAACAACCGTCAAAAACACAACTTCATAAAAATAAGTAAATAAGCTACACGTTTCGACCTTCTCGGGATCATCTTCAGGCTATTTGAAATACAGTAGGAAGTACATAGATCATATACAGAAGGGTGATCCCGCTTCCTTATATGAACTGTATACTTCCTTATATCTTTCAAATATCAGCGTGAAGATAATCCCAAGAGGGTCGAAACGTGTAGCTGATTAACTTGTTATTTTTATAAAGTTGCTTCTTTGACGGTTTTTAATCTTCTTTTATTCATTCTCAACCACAATGGAATGCATAAAGTTAAGACTGAGGAAAACCAAGCAACTCTTACTGTAGATAGCCGATCTCTGGGCCTAGATCTGGACCCGGGAACTCCCGAATACGAAGGGCCATTCACACAGCAGCGGGTACGTCTCACCTTTGTTCCGAACGACGACTAATCTCTGTATGTCTTGATTTAGCTAAATAAGAAGGGGGCTGTGCTCTTGACCAAAGACGCTTCTTGAACTGTGCAAAGTTGTAGAAGATGTTATTGAAGAGTTTTTACAAACGTTTCCTTCATACTGAAATTGATGCCGATACTTCTTCCTTCGGGTTCACTCGCAGGAGACTCATTTATGAGAAACCTGTGTAAACAGAAGAGGACCTGGCAGCTAGAATTCTAGCAGTGTGTAGAACTATTCAGAACACACCAGGGATCTTTGCAAGGGCGCGCCAGGACTTGGTGCGTCGCTGCAATGCCTGCAATGAAGTAGGTGGCCACCACTTCGAACAGCTCTTGTGAAATGAAAATGTACAAAATGTATTAGCAATAAAGATTTACGAAAATAAAACTAAAAATAAAAAAGGACTGATCTCGAAAATCATCACTCGCGGGTTGCTTACCTCCAAGGTCACTCAATCGACGCCAGTCTCTGTATGTCTCAACCTCTCCTTACCTGACCTCCCCACAACCACTTAAGGTTTGTAAGACCCATTCATTTACACCCCGTATACTGTAAAATGGCATGGGAAGGTAGTGAATGTCAGTACACAACGGTTGGATAGGAGGCAGTCGTAGCCTGTTTGTTGGTACTACCCCGAATTTTAATTCCCAGACCGAAAGGCAATGCGCAACACTGTCCTATGACACAAACAGTTCACAAGATTTTAAATACGTGCTTCTGAAATACGTCCGGAGCACCACCGGCACAACCTGCTTTTTCAGCCAGACGTACCACGAGCTAAACGACAACACGGCAACGCCCTGTATTTGTACCTCTTTCAAGATGTAACATTTATTAACATTCAGTAACGCCGGGGTTTAACTCCCAACACTGCTGAAGACGAAGGGGTTTTTAATTTTCAGTGCCCTTAAAAGCATCCCCGCCCACGGGGTGCGCCGAGGCCGGCGGCACAGGTCCGAAAAATGCACCGAGGCCGGCGTTGAAGGGCTAAAGCGAGCCTCAACGGCACTAGGCGGAATTCAGTCCGACGCCAAACTATATGACAGACAAGTTGATATACCCGAGGCGCTCTCTTTCCTTCAGGTTTCCACACCAAAATGCTATAGTCATTTTCTTCCACCACGCATGCCACACCCCCTGGCCATCTCATCCTCCTTGGCACAAGTCATGAAAACCTCGTAATATCCGAAGGGTATCGTATCGATTCACAACGCTCTGTCAAGAACACCAGTAGCCAGTGCTTCGACCGCTATCTACATCAACCCAACGCCCCATCAAGCCTTACGGTCTTGCCCCGAGACACTGCTGACACCACAGAGAACGATGACACCGTTGGCCACTTACACTGGCAGTTCAGGTACTTAGTGCACACGAAATGCGCGTAGTTTCCCCAGTTAATGGTTGGCCCCATTAGGAACACAAGGCCTTCAACAACACGCTCTCAGTCTCTAGCGCTTCAGCATTCTGATAACAAAATCGTAATATCGCATTTCCGTCTATAGTTGCCGCGCTAACTGATAAGATTCAAACAATGGGAACGCGGACTCAAATTCCAATCGAGGCCCTACTCTCCTCTGTGTAGGTAAAGCATTCCGATAATCCGATCCATCGTCCAATAAGTCCGATGAGCCAATCAACGCCAAAGAAGCTTACCAAACACTTAAAGCGGGGGTGCACAGATTTTCCAACAATCTAGAAGGGACCTCAAAATTACAGACACCAGAATGATAATAAAAAGCGGTGCCACAAAAAGGGCCCACAAATAGCAGGCGTCACCGTACAAAATTTAACCGCCACGGCGATCTGACGCCCGGGTTTGTGCACACTGATTTAAAAGATTCGTCCAACTTCACGAACTTCCTGGATGTAACATCGCGTAGGTTTGTAGATGGCCACCAACACTCCGACGGAACCTCTTGTGCCCTGAATATGGAGGCAGTTGCTACCTATCCACCAAACCACACGATCTTGATACTCACTGCCGTGGGAAATGCAAACATCACACACAGATTCACAGCTTTAGAGTCTGGGGACGGAACGAGCCAGAGAGCCGTGAGAGCTGAGGAATAAGTTAAAGAATGGCTGCATTTATATGCGATCAAATTAAAACCGGAATGCGCATAAACTAATAGCTTGAGCAAGAAAAATTAAGCAGAACTACTGAAGCTGCCTGTTGTAGTACATTTTGTCAGAACAACAGTAGGTATACAATTCGAAATGAAAAGAATGAGTATACAAGAGAAGAAGAACTACATTAAAAACAGCATGACGGACTACAAATACTCGAATACTCGAGGTGAGGACGTGCTCAAAAGATACTGGAAAATCAAAATCCGAAGAAGGTCTTCAACTGCCATCCACGAAGAAAAGGAATGCTGCAAGACATATACATAATTAAATACTTCTTTGCAATTTATGTGAGTGCAGTTTTTCGTGTAGACCCACAAATACAAATAGAAACCGAAAAAAAAATTTGAATTTGAACGGAACAATCCACTGGGCATAATCCTTACAGATCATGATAAACTCCAGAAACGCATGCACTTATCAGGTTAGAATATTTTACTCTCCCCTATTATCTTTGAAGACCTTAACATCAGAACGGAAATGGTTTAAAATTAAAATCAGGCCAGTTTTAATGTGGATACGAAACACTGCCCCACAATCTGCAGGAAGAATGTAATTCAGTTCAAAACGGAGCGACTACGATGTATGGATCTAAGACCCTGAAGTACCAAAAACGTAAGACAAACAGTACATAATGACGAGCTTCAAATGTGCACGCTTAAACGGCGGTTCTTAGTGATCCAAACAGGGAAGATGAGAATTACAGGAGTGTAATACGAGGATCAAACAAAAATGCATACATATTGTTTGAAAAATACAAAAAAAAAAAAAGTCACATATGAAAGAGACGAATGGATGGGAAGATAGTTTTAACACCGACTGAAATCATTTATATGGAGATGCTGCATCTGTAGGAACGGGAATTTCTTGATCAACAGGAAACACTCTAGACAGATCCTCTGCAATGAGTCGATGTGTTTTGTATTGTATAGTCTCACAGAATGCCAGAAGCTGTAATTGAAGACTGTAGATACAATAAATCCTTGTTACTGTACGGGAGCTTGGATTTACAGAGAAGACAAATATAAACGTCTGCTCTGTTTTCATCTGAACATAAATTACGTAATTTAATTTAAACTCTTGAAATATGACGAAGAGACACAGAATGAAACAAGATACCCTTGACCTCATTATCCATTCGTTTGCGTTCCAGTCGCCTGTGCCTGTTCTGCCCATTGTTCTACGAGCTTTGCACAGAAGTTTTATAAAACAGGATTGTCGCCAACAGTCATGTTCTCACAATGATAACAGCCCTGACACTGCAATGTGTTTGTTCTCACAAGCATTTTTCTCCATCACAAACTGGGACCTAAGGAGAAGATACTGACCCAATTTAGAGACACGACACTAAACGGGACAAGCTTGGAAAAGTTGTACTCCATAATGAAGCACGAAAATTTTAGACTGGGGTTCTTTTGACTTACTAAGGTTACTGCGGCCGGGAAAGACGTTTCAGCAAAACAAAATTAGAAAAACAAGCAAAATTAATTTTTATCAACATAATAATGTACAATATCTGATTTCAACAAACCCGTCAAACTTCGTTGAGACACATGGAAGAGCCCAGTTAGTGTTATGTGAAGCACATCTGTAATGTCAACGCGGCTCAAAACATAAACTGACAAGTGACGTTCCGCAATCGCCTCTAACACTGAATTTCAGCGGGTTATGGCACAGGCTATACGAATTAGTCCAACAGCTGAACAAAGGAACTATCCAGCAACTTTCAATGACAGCATCCCACATCCAATATAAATAAAATCTTTGAACTGCTTCAGGGAATACGTGGAATTTGCGGTCTTCTGTAAAAGTAAGCTATGACAATACGATAATTGGGTCCTCATATCGCGAATGAAGAAACGGTCTCCGGATATGGACGGTAGTTGCGAACACAGTGGCGGCCAGACGAAAAAGGATGGTCCTCGACCTCGGGGCGAGGAGCTAACTCCTCGCAGTAAAAACTTGACATGTAACGAAACGGAAGGCATAAACCTCAGGGCAAGAGACCCCTTGACCAATTCCTAGTCATAGATGGGAAGACGTATCTTCGAGAAACAGAAAGGGAGAAGGCGCAATGAAATGCAGCTGACTCAGGGTAGGGAAAGGTGGCGGGCTTTTGCCAATACGGTAATGAACATTAGGGTTCCATAAAAACGGAGAATTTCCTGTCCGGATGAAGAACTAGTAGCTTATCAAGGACTCCGTTCCAATGAGTTAGTTATTTAGTCAGGTCATTAGTCAATCAGTTAATGTACAGCAGGCTTTGTAAACGTTAACATGGCTAAAAATCACTACGGCCTACTTACGATGCACACAAATCTCTCGTATAGAATTTCAGCAACATCTGATTTCAGTGCCACACTTCTCAATGTCCAAAGAGTCAGAATAACACGACGGAATGAGACCTTGTGGGAGTGGATTCGACACTGCGTCCCTTATTTTAGGTCGAAAAAGTATAGTAACAAACATTCCAATAACAGGCAGCTTTTGTCGAGGAAATATTTCTGTAGAATGCAAAATAACACGACGGCGGTCCTGACAACAATTTTCTTTCGCTTTCGGTAAGAAGGCGACAATTAATGAAACAACGTGACCACGGAAGTAAGATTTTAAACGATGATCAATCATAAACATGCGACATTTTGCTCGTCAGTCAGTAATTACAAACAATGAGATGACGTGAAACCGCAAGGTTACATCCGACAAATGGAACATATACTGTATTGTACTTGACCGGTAAGTTCATAAAAATAAAAAACAATTACACTACTGTACAGTTCCCTTAAATCTGAAGCTGATACTCCAGAAATCCTAATTGCTCGGCAGTCATTTAAAGTCCCAAGTATCAAATTTTCGGCATGGATAAGAGGCTATCCTAATCATGTGTCTCCTCCTCTAACTTCTACAGCTACAAAGACTGCTGATTCAAAATCTTCTGGTCCTTCAGAATCCCTTGTAGAAACTGAAGAGACTTGGGGGGGGGGGGGGCCTAGGGGGCCAAAACCAACCAAA
>Ga0123352_10002601_pt1 | contig 25377 bp, 20 predicted proteins | sample TergutLab28metaG_FD_89700 | JGI IMG/M metagenome (GOLD analysis project Ga0123352, IMG submission 89700) | Labiotermes labralis P1 segment gut microbial communities from Petit-Saut dam, French Guiana - Lab288 P1 | ecosystem: Host-associated > Arthropoda: Insects > Digestive system > Gut ...
AAAATTCTTCAATCTTCAAAGTAAAAATCTTTGCTAAATTACCACAATTTCCCCCTACCTCCCCCCCCTCCCCCCCCCCCCCCCTTTCTCTCTGTCTGTTTCAGCTGGGATAAAGTGGTCAGTATAGTTACTAGCCCACAGGCTTGACAACCCAGGAATCTTAGTTTGATTCCTTGGGCCCACCCAACCTCCTACTCAGTGGGTACCAGCAGGGCTTTCTCCTGAGGCAAAGCAGGCAGGGTGTTAGGTTACCACTTACCTCCATCTACTGCCAAAGTTAAGAATGAGTGCTGCTATACCTCCACTCCCCCATATACCTGCATGGCATGCACAGGGCCAACTTTACCATGAGGATGCCTTTTTTTATTGAAAGATTTTAATATCCTGTGTGTCAATTCTATGACAGCATCACTGGTGGGCATCCCTGTCCTAAAGCCACACTCTTCTGGGACCAATAGGTTATTTGTATTCATGTGATTTTCGGCATGCCATTTAATAACACCATCAGATGCTAAGATTACATAGCATCCAGTACACATATGCTGCTTTAACCTACTGCACAGAGCTTTCGCAAATATAAAAAAAAAAAAAAAAAAAACGGTGAGACAGGTCTACAGTTAGTCATGTTAGTTCTGTCATCCTTTCTGTGAAATGATGTTACTACACAAATTTTTAGACAACCAGAAAAAATTCCTATGTCTAGTCTGTGATCATAAGTGCAACTTCAAAGACAACTAATTGAGGACAAACGAGCTTCTAAAATTTTGCTTATTTCACCACAGCATCAAGATTTCTTTTTATACCTGATGCAAAAAGGCATTTGTTTAGTTTGATGCACTTTACCTGTCTTGTTTCTTACTATGCTCCATGTCGTTTTAATTTTACCATCTGATTTTGCTATACGTCTACAGCATTGCTGCTTTTTTTTAAGCCTCCATCATTATTTATTTATTCAGAAATACTGTTATGTCCAGACTGGTTATAAGGTATTTCTGATTATTCAAAACATTGGATTGTCTTACAATTTATTTATTTATTTATTAGTTTTGATTTCACCATACTTCATGCAAAATGCTTTGGTGCTTGGATCATTACTGGTCCTACCATCTGTATAAAGACTGATTTTGTGTCCAAGTTATTTTCATAACCTTTGATAGTCCAGTCATTCTGTATTTTGCCTACACTTTTACGTACTGTCAGAAAACAAACTTTAAAGTGTAAATGTAAAGGTAAAGTTAAAGTTCGCCCTAGAAAAGGTCACTAAGGCCCAGAGGGGGAGTAGAGGTATAGCTCTACTCTTTCTTTAACCTCGGCGTTAGATGGGGGTGGGTGGTCAACGCCATGCCCCAGCCACTTTACCCCCTGGTAAAGACCTAGTACCCACTGTAAAGGAGGCTGGGTGGGCCACAGGGCTGGCCAGGACAGGTGTGGAAAATCTCACCCCCACCAGGATTCGATCCCCAGACCATCCAGCCTGTAGCGCTTCGCTATACCAACTACACTATCCCCGCCTAAACTTTCAAGTGTCCAAATAAGTATTAAAAAATAAGCTAAACTTTATGTTGGTCTCACTGCTCTTAGAGACTCCCATCTTACCTGGTTTAGCAGGAACTGAACCTGCATGACTGTCCCATCACTTATTTTCTTAGTTCCCAGCTTTAATGGTATTGAGTTAACTGCTTCAGCAATATTATTAATTGTAAACAAGAGAGGCAATGTATGTATAACATAACACTGAGGCATATACATGCAACCATTGTTGACATGTCAAAGCAATAAGTAATACATATACTGAGTGTGTTTCACTAGCTTTAGTTATCCAGCATGCAATTCTCATGCACCATATTGTCATCTGTGGCCTGCCCAGCTCTATAATATTTTTTTCACATTATCGCACAAACAGCACAATTTTCAAAGTTACTGAACATAAAATGTGTGTTCTGATTTTCTCTACAACTTTCACATTAAAAAATTCTCATTCTAAGAAGAAATGAGAGAGAGATGACCAAAACTGAACACTGGTCGCCATGTAAAGTACCCATTATTCTTGCCACATTTTAATGAAAATTGCATTTTCTCCACAGATTTTTGAAAAATATTAAAATATCAAATTTCATTAAAATTTGTCCAGTGGAAACCGAGTTGTTCCATGAAGACAGATGGATGGATGGGAAGGCAGGCAGACAGACATGATAAAGCTAACAGTCGCTTTTCATAATTTTGTGAATGCACCTAAAAAATGCATCATGGTCCAATAGGCCATTTGCTAAGGAGACGTAGTAGATGAGCTTTAGCTTGTATTATCCATAAAAATGCTGGGGCACTAATTTACTGGAGTAATATCATTGGTCAAGTCCTGTCAGCTCAATTATTGCATAAAATGCAGCCCGTTCAGCAAACTGCCAACACATTACCATAACCCACACTCCTTGTCTTTAGCACTGAACCTATTTTGGTCTCAGTCGGTGTGTGAACTCTCAAAAAACCACCTCTTGGTCTCAAGTTGATTCATGAAGTGCCATTACATGGTGTTATGGCTAATGGGTGGTGTACTATGAGTGCAAGTAGGATTAACAGTCCCATTTTTTCTCAGACCATAAATTCAAACCAATGTGTAACATACATACTTATACCATTTTTGAACACACGTCCAGTTATTAAAGAACCTATGCTGTTTTCAACAAGGCAGTACAACACCTCATAAAGCAAACAATTCTGTGTACTGTTTACAGGACGTTTCTGGTGACAGAACAATAAGCATGAGAATGTGGCACCCTCTTTCACCAGACAAGAATACATGCAATTTTTACGTATAGGAAAGGATAAAGTGCACAGTTATAATCCTTGCACTGCAGATGATCTGAAAAAAGCAATCTGGATGTAGAGTTTTCATTGTCACTGGTACAACTTTGATGTGCCATGCATGTGTTGGTTAGATGTGATGTGTGTGTCTACTTAATATAAACTGCAACATACTGAACTAAAGTTTCCAGCACCTTCCTTAAATATGGTGACTAAAAACATAATATTAACTGCAACACAGTGAACTACAACCTGTGGGTGGACCATGGCACATGGCAAACTGGAATGGAAGTGAGAAGTGATCAAATAAATATGGACAGATAAAATTATGGCTCTATCAACTGCTGCACTTGAGTTATTTTGAATTCTTGTTGCAAAATTCACAGTATGTGCCCAAACATATGTTGTTAAAAAAAATTCAGCTGTTTCACCCTCTTTATCATCAGCTCGGTAAATTATATTTTTCACCACAAATCAAAATCTCATATTTTGGATTATAAGCAGCATGTCATTTGTTTATAAATTGGTTAAAATCCCTTACAGGAGCTCTGTACAGACTTAAAACAATTACATTAGGTAACATCATCCCACTGTGCTACTTAATCAGTAACAATTTAATCCACACAAACACAACAACTGAACACCATATGTTAATTTATTTACTTTCCTACAACATGTTTCATGACAAGTGGGTCCCTGTCACCATGGCATGGCACCTTCTAAGGTTGCGGATGGAGGAATGGACTCCAATATGGAAGGTAGCTGCGAACATATTGAATAAGCAGTCACGGACAGCCGACAATGAGTAGTACTCCAGCTTGGGGGTTGGGGGAGGTGCTAACAACTCTGCACCATAAAAACATATCCTGTTATGAACCATTTACAAAGAAAGCCTTGAACCTGGATTGATTCTCTGGTACAACCTAAGCAACAGGAAAGGGACGTGAGATTTGATACTTGGAATGTTAGGAGCCTCTATAGGGAAAGTTCACTTACAGCAGCAGCCAGGGAATTACAAAGATATAAATTAGGATTTAGTGGGTGTGCAGAAGGTTAGGTGGGACAAAGAGGGCACAATAAGAGCAAGGGATTATAATATTTTCTTTGAAAGAGTAAATGAAAATCATCAATTGGGAACAGGATTTTTTGTACACCAAAGAATAGTATCAGCATTTAAGAGAGTAGAGGTTGTTAAGGAGGATTTTTTGTACACCAAAGAATAGTATCAGCAGTTAAGAGAGTAGAGGTTGTTAACGATAACATGACATATATAGTTCTGAGACGTCGCTGGTGTAATACAATTGTTCTGAATGTGCATGCACCAAGTGAGGAGAAAAGTAATGATCCAAAAGACAGTTTTCATGAGGATTTTGAGCAGGTTTTTGATCATTTTAATAAATACCATATGAAAATTACATTAAGAGATTTTAATGTAAAAGTGGGGGGACAGAATATTTTCAAAACAATTATTGGGAATGAGAGTCTACATCAGGATAGTAAAGATAAGGTGTTAGAATAGTAAGCTTTGCCATATCAAAAAATCTAGTTGTTAAGAGCATGATGTTCCCGCACCAAGACATTCAAAAATACACCTGGACCTCTCCTGATGGGAAGACTCACAATCAGATTGTTCACACATTGATAAATAGGAGATGGCATTCGAGTATACTAGATGTATGAAGTTTCAGGGGAGCTGACTGATACTGTATCACTAGCTGGTGGTTGCAAAAGTTAGTTTAAGACTGGCAGTAAGTAAACAAGTAGCGCAGAAGTTGGATGGGGAAAGATTTAATTTAAGGAAGCTAAATGAGCTGGAGATTAGGAAACAGTATCAGATTGAGATTTCAAACAGGTTTGCAGCTTTGGAGAACTTAAGTGATAGCGAGGACATAAATAGGGCTTGGGAGAACATTAAACAGAATATTAAAACTTCAGCTAAAGAGAGTCTAGGTCTGCACGAATTGAAGCATCATAAACCATTGTTTTATGAAGAATGTGTAGGTTTTTCAGATCAAAGGAAGCAGGCTAAAATGCGGTGGGTACAGGATCCAAGCCAAAGCAATGTAAATAATCTAAATAATGTAAGACTTGAAGTTAGCAGACATTTCAAGAACAAAAAGAAGGGATATCTGAAAGGTAATATCAAGGAACTTGAAACTAAAAGTAAGATCAAAAATATTAGGGACTTGTATAATGTCATCAAGGACTTTAAGAAGGGTTACCAGCCCAGAATACAGTAAAGGATGAGAAGTGTGATTTGGATGTAGACTCCCACAGTATTTCGGCTAGGTGGAGGAACCATTTCTCCCAGCTATTGAATGTACATGGGGTTAATGATGTTAGGCAGACAGAAATCCACACAGCAGAACCACTAGTGCCTCAGCCAGGTGCCTTTGAGCTTGAGATGGCTATTAAAAAGTTAAAAAGTCACAAACCACCAGGTAAAATTCAAATCCCAGCAGAACAATTCCCTCTGAGATCCTCGAACTTATTATTTCTATTTGGAATAAGGAGGAATTGCCTGAGGAGTGGAAGGAGTCGATCACTATACCTATCTACAAGAAGGGCGATAAAACATACTGTAGTAATTATAGGGGCATATCACTTTTGTCAACTACGTACAAAATTTTATCCAACATTCTGCTCTCATGGTTAACTCCATATGCAGAGGAAATTATTGAGGATCATCAGTGTAGTTTTCAAAGCAACAGAGCAACTAATGATCATATATTCTGCATTCGTCAAACACTTGAGAAAGAAATGGGAATACAACAAAGCAATGCATCATCTCTTTACAGACTTCAAGAAAGCTTATGATTCAATTAGGAGGAAGGTTTTGTATAATATTCTCATTGAGTTTGGTATCCCCATGAAACTGGTAAAGATAATAAAAATGTGTCTGGATGAAACTTATAACAGGGTTTGGGTAGGCAAGAATTTGTCTGACATGTTTCCTATTAGAAATGGAGATGCTCTATTGCCACTACTTTTCAACTTTGCTTTAGAATGCACCATTAGGGTGGTTCAGATAAACCAGAATGGCTTGAAATTAAATGGTACACATCAGCTTCTGGTTTATGCTGATGATGTTAATAGATTGGGTGGCAGCATGCATACTATAAAGAAAAACACAGAAGCTTTGATAGTGGCTAGTAAGGAGACTGGACTAGAAGTAAATGCTGACAAAACTAATTACATGGGCATGTCTCAAGATCAGAATGCAAGACGATGTCACAAAATGAAGACTGATAATAGAGCCTTTGAAATGGTGAAAGAGTTCAAATATTTGGGAACAACCTTAACAAATCAAAATTCTATTCAGGAAGAACTTAAGAGCAGACTAAAGTCACGGAATGCTTCCTATAATTCAGTGCAGCATCATTCATATTTGAGTTTGCTATCCAAAAATTTAGAGATTAATATATAAAGAACTATAATTTTGCCTGTTGTTTTGTACGGGTGTGAAACTTGGTTACTGACATTGAGGGCATAACATGGGCTGAGGGTGTCTGAGAATAGGGTGCTGGGCCTAGGAGGGATGAGGTAACAGGGGAGTGGAGAAAACTACATAACAAGGAGCTTAATAATCTGTACTCTTCACCCAATATTGTTTGGGTGATAAAATCGAGAAGAATGAGATGGGTGGAGCAAAGGCACATACAGGGTTATGGTAGGGAAATCTGTGGGAAAGATACCACTTGGGAGACCCAGGCATAGATGGGAGGATAATATTAAGACTGATCTTCAGGAAGTGGGATGTGAGGGTATGGACTGGATCGAACTGGCTCAGGATAGGGAGAGGTGGCAGGCACTTGTGAATATGGTAATGAACCTTTGGGTTCCATGAAATGCAGAGAATTTCTTGACTGGCTGAAAACCAGTTAACTTCTCAGGACCCTATTCCATGGAGTAAGTAAGTAAGTAAGTAAGTAATAAGCGAGTACAACATGTTTCAGTTATTCCACTTGACCATCTTCAGGTGGAAAACATGAGTACAGAAATCGTTTGTAGTTCAGTTGTTTAAAAAATAATCAATTTGCAAATGAACTGGAACTTTTTAAGGTTGTTAATGGCAAACGATGATCAAAATATATTGCCACTCACAGTTATGTATGGAATAAACTTTTTTTTGTGTGTATTATATTAAATCTTCACATATGGCTAGCCAAAATTATTGGACATACTGGACATGCTGTAGGCAAGTAAATAAATGAAGTGTTTAACAGTCTCCCACAAAGTATGAAAAATTTGATAACCCTAAACAATTAAAATCAGCCCTAAAGAATTATTTATATGCTCATTCCTTTGACTCTACAGATGAGTACTTTAATGTAAATACAAAATGATAAACTAAGCTGAATCAGGTTTATCCAAATTGCACTCTACCAAAAACTACTGTCTGTGTGTGTGTGTGTGTGTGTTTGTACATATGTATGTATGTAGGTATGTATGTATGTATGCAAGTGTGTGTGTGTGTGTGTGTGTGTGTGTATGTGTGTATGTACATATGCATGTATGTACATATGTATGTAATATTTTATTGACTTGTTCTATACCCAAGGTATTAACCTATTTTGGATTCACAGAATGTACATAAATTCAATTCAATTCAAATTCAAATTCAAATTCAAATTGACAGCCACCTTTCACATTGTGCAAAATTAATTTGCAGGTTAGGTTACCATTAAATACAGGGAAAAAAAACGTTCTTAAAACCTTCAGTGTGGGATAAATAGTAAGTGTTCCATAGCAGCAACTGAACACCTACAACATAAAAAATTCCACAAAAATATGTAACAGTTGTAAGACCAATAAAATGATGATGGTTGAAAACAAAATTTGACAAAACACCATTCAGCATAATCTTTGGTGTGGTAAGAAGCACGTACAAAGGTACATTTAAAAATATGCTTGTATTATTAAGGTACACAAAGTCATATTTTCATCCAGGTGAAGGTTCTGAGACTATATGAACCATGCTGGCTACACTGTATGATTCATCACAAAAATTATGATAAAAAATAGGCTGTAAGTGTGAAACCAAAAAGAATCATTCAATATTGTACATTCTCTCTTGATGTTCAAAGTATAACATATTCTTTTTCTAGAAACAGCATGTTTTTGGTGGTTGTTCATTCTAATGACATTTCAATATACTGTTTATAAAAGAATAAGCCAGGACCTCAAGGCCATTGTGCACACAGACAGGGCAGAAACCTGGTTTTCTTAGAGTCCTTCTAATTTCAAGCATGACAAACAGCACAATGGGTGTTTGTATAGTACTGACAAGTGACAAAAACACTACTTAACATGTGACATTACATTCTGGGCAGTCAAACTGAAGCAGGTCTGACACCATTATAGCTATGTATCTGTGAGCATCACAAACCACAACTTCCCTGCATACATTAAATTCTATTACTCCTACAATATTAACATACAAAATGTAAACTTGTTGGTATACGTGCCACGAAGGCATATACGGAAAGTGGAGAAATAGCTCAACTCATTCTTAACCTTGGCATTATGTGGAGATCAGCAATCACCTCATGCCCCAGCCATTTTTGCCCCAAAAAGAGCCTTCAGTACCCACTGAATAGGATGCTGGGTGGGTCCTGGACCTGTTCTGGTCATTTTGGAGAACAAATAAAGTTCGTGCCCTTGCAAGGATTCAAACTCCAGTTGACCAGCCCATAGCCTAGTCACTGTACTAAATGTGCTATTGCGGCAGCATGCAATATGAACACAATGCACAATACATTTAAACAGGATCATCACATTCTCGTTTGTCACAATTTCTGAATGTTACATAAACACAAAAGCCGGTCCCAGTGGCTGCGCGGTCTGAGGCATAGGTCTGTGGCTACTCGCTTGCTGGGATTGTGGTTTCGAATCCCACCGGGGGCATGGATGTCTGTCTCTTGTGAGTGTTGTGTGTTGTCAGGTAGAGGTCTCTGCAACGGGCTGATCACTCGTCCAGAGGAGTCCTACCGACCATGCTGCATCATTGAGTGTAATCTAGAAACCTCAAGAAAGAGGAGGCCCTGGCTCACTGGGGGGGCTGTTGTGCCAAAAAAAAAAACATAAATACAAATATATGTCCAAATGTGCGGGAAAACATTTATTTCAATTTGCCGAGGAATTCCTAGCATTCTGATAACAAGCCAAACAAGTATTTCACGTACCATAGTTTTATCAATCATCCAGGTTCTTACTGAAGAAAATCTGATGCATGACTCCATATAATAAATTCTTATTTAATAAATTTGTTCCAAAGAATTCTAAAGTTTGCCTAAATGTTAATGTGCATTCATACCTAGGATGGGGTGTTCCATCACGTTCATAGCAGTCCCACTGTTGCATAAGGAGGGAGTAACATAAGTAACATGCCCGTACCGCTGTGGGTGCTGAATCTGTATCCAGTCTGTATCCAGCTGGTGGTTCATGGGATTCTAAAAATGGAAAATATGCCTCACTGGGTCCTCCGGATGGACTTGAGCTTGGCTTCACTCTTAACCAGTATTGTTCAGGATGTCCCACATTTCCACACACAAAACACACCGAACGAGGACTTTGTCGCCCATCCAATCCAGCACTGGAGGCCACAGGTGGGGGTTGGAATGTTGCTTCCATACTTCCTGGCTCTTTCTTGATGTACATAACTACGGTAGCCTTAACAGAATTGTTTCGATACCTCCAAATCACGTTTCTTCAAATTACCGCACTGTAAACAGAATAGACGACACGCCGATCACTCTTGGATTTGCCAGTCACTCTTCCACGCCATCGAGGTATCGTACATTCAGTTTTTACATTGCACTGGATTAAACAGATGTGTTGCGGAATTAAATTTGTGACTGGCATTCAGAAACTGAAACAGGGTGTTAACGGCGGAAATTAGAGACAAGTACTAAGCATGAGGTGTGTTTCTAAGCCCTTAGGCGCACAAACTTAGGCTGCACATACCAAAATACAGCATGTTCCGCCTTACACACTCCTGCAGTCCAGCAACACATATATAATAAACACGCTCCCACTTCTGAGGGCCACTAGGTAAAAAGAGCATTTTCGACTTTCTACACTTTCCCATGATCGTCGTCGTTATCTTAATCGGAGTCTACCATACGTTCACGCAACAGCGAACTGTCTATTATGTCTTGGCTAAATGTGGGTATCTTCAAAACACTAGAAAACGCGATTAAATAAATAACTTCCGTATGGAGATTCATGTATTATGTTGTTATAAACCGTTCTTAACTGCAAAAACAGACATGCTATATTCTTCAAATTTCAGGGCCTCAAATACACTTACAACGCTGCCATGTTAGAAATTAATAGAATTTCACTCCCATAATGCACTTGTTAGGGGATTATGACGATCGTTGTGCACACAAAAAGAAATCGAATAGTTTTAGAATTTAGGTTTTTTAGGTAATGCCTTCTTGTTTTAATGTAGGATGCGTTACAATGACGTTATAGCAGATTAAATGTGTGGTATATATACCACGGCAAAATGCAGCTACTTCTTGGCTTGATGTATGCCTATAAACGTAAGATACTCGCAAACAACAACCCGCCATGATACAACGATCGTCTTCAACGTACACTGGCAACAGAGATAAAATTCCCCATGTGTAAGCTATGTAACCGGATACTGTTGTATACTACGACTATTACGTTATAATAAGTGTGTAATAAACGAAGTACCTTGAAGTCAGCATAAAGTAAAAACCTGGTAAACGTAATATGTGTCCACGGCAGAATGCCATGTAGGAGGAGTAGAGGCATAGTCCCACTCATTCTTAACCTGGGAAATATTTCCAGCTGTTAAATATGCTTGTAGTGTCAAATTCAGATAGTAGCATTTTAGTAAGTTCCGGATTGAAAATATCCCCTCACCTGATCTATCAGTAAATGAGACAGCACACACATCAAAAGTAATCACTATCTATTCTGGCAAATTGCATAAGACAATGGAGAGTGGAATTGAATGGTATTTGGGTTCGAGCCCTTCCGGGCCCGATGCACGTAGGCTTTAGGACAGGCCCTTTGTGCCCCATGTTCTATTAATAAATTAGAGGAGCCCTGTTCCTTTAGCAAATTTCCAGATGGCCCCTATATTTTCCTAATATCCTCAGGGTCCAAAAAGAAGGAGCGTAGGTGTGAAGCCGGGGCCTCACACACAGATAAAACATGAACTGAGGTTTCCTTACCACACTTCCTACAAATGGGGTTATCGCTCAGCCCCATTACACATCAATGTCGCCTCAGGGTGTTGTGTCCAGTTAGAAGACCAATGACAACCCTGGATTGTGTCCTATTAAAGGACAATAATCGTGCCCTTGTAGCCAAATCAGGTCCAGAGATCAGTTCTCGAGCCTGCCTTTGTATGCTGCAAGGACCACACCATATTACCAAATGCTGGTTATCCATCCAGCATTTAATCTTTCTTCTTATGTTCTGCCTTGAGACCCCCAACAAACACTCTGGTCTCACAAACTTCTAAACAGAACCATCCCTTGTGAGCTTGTCAGCAATTTCATTACCTCGCACACCAGCACGCCCAGGGACCCAGTACAGCCCCACAGTGTGCCGAGTAGAGATGTCGTTCAACACCTTCTGGCCCTGTTGTAGCATGGGAGACAGTGTTTTGGGAGCCTGAAGCATTTTCAGAGTTGCCTGTCTATCAGGGCAAATACTAACATATTTCTCTGGCCTGGCCTGTCCTGAGTTTCAGTTACATGAACACAGGCTAATATTGCATATACCTCAACCTGAAAGACAATAGCATGTTTTCCTAGAGAGATGCTGAGCCTTCTGTCTACAGATTGCCCATAGACCCCAGCCCCAGTCCCCTCCACAGTCCTGGACCCATCCATAAACCAGACGAGCCCTTTAACCACAGGAGGAGCCCCCCCAGGTCCTCTGGTCCATTCCTCTCTAGTTAACATTGTGACCCCATATTTGGGTTCCAAGTCGTACAATGACTTCATAACATTGACTCCAGTATTAAAATGGGATCAGACTTCTGAAGTCGTGTCAATATACAACTATGTCCTTCATTGGGGTGAAGGTAAGACCAACATCCCACACTCCAGAGGCAATGTGCCACTGACCTCACCTCTCCCTGTATCACTAGATCCAGCAGCGGGAGACCAGTGAATGCCTCCATAGCACCAGTAGGAGTGGTACGAATCACTTCCATTATCCCTAAGCATGCCTATCTTTGTACTTTGCTTAGCCTCTTCTTGGTGCTAACCATCAAGACAATGGAGAAACTGCTTTATATGTGATAGAAGCACTGAAAGTTTCTTGAGTTAAACATCATTTCAGTTCAACTGACATCTTAAGACGTTCATTGTTCTTAAATGCCAAGTCTGAACACAAGCCCAATGTAATGAATTCCTCGGCATGTGTTACTCAGGTCTGATGGGAATTCAAGAGTATTCACAAAGGTACACAGTGCCATAGGGTGTAATCTTGACAATCCACTGTAATTTAATTTTATTCATTCTGTGCATTGTGACAGTAACCATCGACATATACCTGAACTCCCCTACATATTCCAGCAATAAGTTGCCCTCCACAGTGAGATAATAATAGAAAGGAATAAGAAATTAATATACCCAATTTATATAAACAATGTTAAAAATAATCCTTTTTGATCAAAAATTTTCACCTTAGATGTCTGTATGCACATAACCACATACAGTATAAACAGTAGCACACCAATGAATTTTATTAATACATCACTCCAAAATGATAATGGACTTATCAAGAAAGAGATTATAATAAAGGTAATAATACATGAAATTTAAAGAAAGTGACTTGCATACATATATGAAAGCAACTTGGAATACTAATCAGATGCAGCATTCAGATGTAAAGATCAAATAGTTGCAATGTAACAAACATCATTAACACAATTTCTACAGATTAAGGATCTACAGTCAATTCTTCCACAGAATAAAAACTTTTCAAGTAGAAAGTTAAAAATAATTATCTTGCATTTCAGTACACATGTAATACTTTTAATTTCATGAGAAATATTGTTATAAATAAGCACACTGTTGTAAGCAATACACTGTGCAAATAGTTTAGTGTTAAGGTCTATAATAAATAAATCTGATTTATTCTTTGTCTCATATGAATGAAATACAGAATTAGTTTTGAATCCAGTTAAATCCATTTTTTCAAATAGAAGAATTTCATAGATGTATATACCATGTACTGTCACAATCTTTATTCGAGAATCTGTCAGCATGACAATATAAATTACATCTGCATCTTTATGCCATAATTTTTTAAAAAGTGTGTATGTGAAATAGATGTTTTAATCTTATATTCCTTTGAATTGTGTCACTGAGGATGGCTATTTATCACTGAAATATGTAGGAGGGTTCATTTACATGGATCATATGTGATTTTATATAAATTTTGTGCATTAGTTGGTGTATATGATCACTAATGGTAGACAGTAATAATTCAGTTAATTAAAACACAGACATCCAAAAATTTGGAAGACACTATTATCCATGCTGCATATCATTTTGAAATAGTGTGATGTAACTTACAAATTTCAGCTGTTTTACCAACATCCTGGAAATGTATTGTACTTCCATTAATGACACAACACACATCACACACATACAGCAACAAAAATAAATTATATATGATGCAATTATAATTACTCTGCTCAAATCACTCTGCAGTTCACTGCCATTTTATTTTTCTCACTGAATGGTAACATCCCCAATGCCATGGTGTTCTTTGATTTGCACAATCAGCCCAGGGTTACACTTAAATTTCCTTCCATTCCTGATGGAGAATAAAGCCTCTTCAGAGAAGATTATGGAAACAGGGGACAATCATGCCCAGAACTATTCTAATCTTGTTTCCATTATATGTCACACTGATAAGCCACTATCCAATCAGAATTGTTAGCATAATTCATTAATTTACTTTCAAAAATGTTATAGACATTTGTTTTCCCTGTTTAACTTCCTTTTTGAAGACTCTGTATTTCTTTTAGTTTCTATTTTACTGTTCTCCACCACTGTGTAACTGAATACAAAATAATATATACAGGGTTCTTAACCACTACAAACAAAAAGTGTACCAAGTATATCTAAACTAAATGTGGAATGCTAAGAATCTACTATTAAAATTTTCATTGCATACAATTCACATAAGTGCTATTCATTTGATTTCAATTAAGTACAGTATCAACTATTGAAATGTAGATTGTAGAGTCTACTGTTATCTAAACAGCAAGAAAAGTATGTTTCCAATAAGGAAGCAAACCTTGTTCCATGTAGTAAGCCAATGAGAAAAGCAAAATATAAGTTGCAACAGCATGAAGAGATGTATTACTGTAAAGCATAACTGTTGCACATTACAGAAATGGAAATAAGGGGACAACACTAAAGTAATTGTGGAAAACTAATGAGTAGTAAAGAGCTTACTAAAGTTTTATGTTTAATCTGACAGTGTTTAATCCAAGTGAGCACAACTGAGTCTAATACAATCAATAGCAGAATTTTATTTATTATCGTAACCTGCATATCCAAATGAGCAAGGAATAATGGACAAATCCTGTTCCTAGATGCACTCACCAGACCAACAGATATGTGATGCAGCACAGTATGTCTGAACCCTCCAAAGAAGAAATAAGGGCTGCACCTGCACCCACCAGCATACCCCCATCTTTCATCTCATAATTCTATTGGAGAAGTCAACATATGACCTACATCTTCAGTGATCCACAAAACGCAGAAAATGCAAGGCATCAGTTCTAAGCTGAGTAGCATACAGGCAAACATTCCCAACAGTGTTACGTACAGAGCATTTTCCTTCATTTCTCAGACTACGGATAACATTGTTATCTCAACTGCAAATGTTAAACATTTTGACACCTGATGGACACAATCCAGAAGGCAAACACTAGCCCCAACTTCTTGTCTGGTGCTGGTGACTGCATCTAGGAACAGAGGATTTGTCCATTATTCCTTGCTCATTTGGATATGCAAGAAATCAAATACAATGTAGATCACAGAGACAAATGCTGCAACTTCTGTTGTGATTTTGTGGAGAAACAGAGGTTGTTTTGTATGCCTTTTTTCTGATGGACGCTACATGGAATCAAAGACTGTAAGTGTAATACAATCTCAGATGCTGTGTCGCAGAAGTATGTTATTACTCAATCCTTTTACTCAATTGAGGATTTCTTACACTCAGTTAAGATGACACCCACAGCTGACAGTTATAACTTTTAATACATTTTATGGTTAACAGTTCACATATCAAGTATAATGATAACGCAATAATGGTGTTAATATTGCTTTTGATTTATTCCACATTGTATTTATTTTATACTGTATTATTTGGCGTCCCGTCATATGGTTTTAATTTGTATATGTTGTCTGTTGTGTAGCCTTACTTGTTTCATATTCATTTGTCTTATGACAGGTAATGGATCTGTGAAATGTGTGTGGGTGTGTGTGTGTATGCAACTTAGGGAATTCTATGATCTTAACTGTCTCATGCATGTATCTACTGCCAGCAGGATGTCATCTCTAATGAAGAAGAGATTCACCAAGTACCAGTACAAATTATGTAGCTGTGAGGAAACACAAACAAGTTCTACTAAAATGTCACTTTAATGTCATCTTTCAAGGTACCACATGAATTCATACAAGTTCTTTTATTGTGTACATATACAGACATGCACATGCACACAGACACACAAACTGATTATAAATCTTCACAGTGCAAAAAACAGAATGAGTGAAAAATGAATCACATACACACAGTGACTCATATAACCAAAATATATGATTCACATAGCAATTTATTATGGTACACAAACACACATTATTACATAATACTTTAACATTTGCAAATACTTAGAAAATACTCTTATCTTGTTCCGTTACTTTAAAATGTAACCCTGAACATATAGAACATAAAACCTTAATTCATAGCAAAACAATATGGTATATTATATAAATATATACATACAGTTTTAAATTTCTTGCATTGTTAATGACTAAAGCAGTTGTTGCATTATGCTCTGCATTTCAATGAGCATTTAACACGTTACATACGTACACCAAGGAGCTTTTGTGAAAAGCTTCCGTGATACACACTGCAATTGTACAATTATTTTAACTCCAAAAGTGTGTTTTTATATCACTTCACAATCCCCATCAGAAGACACTCAAAACTCCAGGATCTGTCAAGGTGTTAAGATCTTTATACTATACAGTGTTTCCACACAAGAAGCTCCCAGACACAAAAATTTCTCTTGTGAGAAGTTACATTTCAGAAGTTCAACCAAAACTCCCACAAGAATACAGTTAAACTTTCCTGCATAAAACATTCTCATGTAAAGGGTCTTCCTGCTTTAAAAATTTATTTTTCAGATTTTTAAATAAAAATTTCCTATTTAATACGATCATAAGGCCATAAAACCATTTACTCACTCCCTGATGGACAAAATGTATCACAGATAATAATCCAACACAGGCCACTGCAGAGTGGCCAGTGATGCCACCTGCTCTGCACTGCTCAGTCTGGCAATACAAAACACTACTGAAATCTCTAAACACAACAGGATGCACAACATCAGAGTAATGAAAACCAGACTCTGCAATAAACATCTGTGATCTTTATAATTGAAACATTACGAAAAAAGTGCTTGCAATCAAAACACAAAAGCAGATCCAAAAATGAACCTGATTTTTACATTCCCCTTACAAGAAGTTTTCCCCTTTAAGAAGTTCCTTTTCACTGAACCACTGAAAAACTTCTTATGCCTGAAACACTGTACTTCTCTATGATCATAAGACAATTTTTCATCAAGCACAATTAGTGCACGTTTGTTACACAGTGAGTGACCATAATGGTTACGACCATTAATGTAAAATGGCCACATTGAGATTTCCTTTCTCACACACATGCACTTACCATAAACATGATATTATTCTATACTTGTGTTGTTACAACGTAAATGTCAAAGCAAATGTGTTTATATCTTTTCTTTGAAGCTGTGTTGTATACTGTTCTCTTCAACTGACTGCAAAGGTGCTTGGGAGTAAATGACTGAATTGTAGGACAAGATATCTTACTGATGCCCCTGAGGTCATCTGCCAGTAAGGACTAAATTAAACAGCATATGGCAGATACAAACATGTAATTCCTTATGGATTTAACCTTAGTGTGGTATTCAAAATTACTGGGAGTGATCTTTCAAATGCAATTTGAATGCCACATGTAAATGAAATTTTGGTCTGATCTTAAATTAAATTAAACTTCCATGTACAGTCTAAGACTTGCCATGTGTCTGCCATGCAATATACACCCAACTGCAAGACAGTGTTTTCCCTTTCAAACAAAAAGGATATACATTTAATGGGACAGATTTGCCTCCTTCATCAGTGAAAGGTTAACTTGGCTGGTAGTTAAGACCAGCATGCACTGTTTGAACTCTATTGAAACAGCATTGGAAGAGTTACTGGTTTAATGACTGCTTTGTGGAATGTAGTGTTTGAATAGTATATCCCCAAGAAACAAGAACCTTACTGCAATAAAAATTTAAAAATTATGTACCAGGGCTGGTTACACATGACATGGAAGGCCAGTGCATGTGACTTCAAAACATATTACTGTAAAATACTTGACTAGATGGCTGGAAATATATCACTCATTTGCAACAAGAGTGTCACAACTCAAAATTTGGCATTTTTGAGTTATTGTACAGAAAGAAACGTTTGCAGATGCGCATTTAACAGGTATAGTATCATAATGCAGTTCGTAAAACTAGCCGCTGGAGAGCAGTTGTGTTGTCATTGCACTCATAGAAAAGTATAGCACTTCAAAACATTTAAACATTTCTCCTGAAAAAATCACTTATTTTGAGCTGTGACACTGTTATTGCAAATGAGCGATACGGGAACATACTGCATATCAACAACTTTGCCACTCCTGAGTTAATGGACAGTTTGACCTAAAATATAAAAGAGTGAACACAGGACAACTGAAGAAAAATAAGTACACTGTCGTAGAGTTTTCCATCCCAGATACAAATACACAGACAAATGTCAACATTCAAAGGGAAGTGCTGACTTGTATGCTGATCTCTACTTCATGCTGTATCACAACAAACAGTGTATCTAAAACTGCTGACACTACACTGGAAGCACACTGCACAATAAGTTCTGGCAGGTTCAGTCCCTTGGTTTCATGATCTCAAGAATAATGACATATGAAGAAAGTGTACTGTACACTTTGATTAATATTTAGTTACGTGCAAGTTGCAATGAAGTTGTGAACATAAAAACACATAGGTGTCCATGTGAAGTGTCTGATATAGTCGTCCAGTTTAATTACAATAGAAAAATGATGATACATTTCAGTTAAACTCCTAAATATCAAACTTCCTAAAAATAAGCTCAAGCGTTGACGAATTGTCACACACAGACAGATGAGAAAATACACATGGCAAAGCTAATAGGCAGCTTTGAAGCTTTCTGAAGGGAAACGCATCCCAACACTTGTAACTGAATTAATTACAGATAAATCTCAGACAATCCTAGAAGCCATATAACCAGAGGTATAATATTCTCAGCCCAAACACAACTTTTATTTATCAAATATACCCAGCTACACATTTCAGATAATACACAGCATAATCAAGCTGACTGTGAAGATAAAAATAAACTGTTCACAGCTGCATGGGAGGTTTGAGATCTCCAACCGTTACATATATGCAACATAAACCAATGAAATGCACACTTTTCAAAGGAATGCTTTAATTTGATTTTTGACATCTACATGTTTCAAACCTCATGGGTTCATCATCAGGAAGACCATTTGCACATGCAGTTTTTGTATGGTATGTTCTTCGTGTGTGTACAAACCGTCTTCCTGATGATGAACCCATCGGGTTTTAAACATGTAGAAGATGTCAAAAATTGAATTAAAGCATTAATCTGAAAATTGTGCATTTCATTGGTTTAGGCTGCATAATTCTAACACAATGCACAGTGCAAAAAACATACAATATTTTACATATATATTGTTATACAATACACAAAAAACGAATATGCAGCCTCAGGAATAAAAATCTTGTGAAGTAACAAAATTGTATCTATAAAGTTCACAAGGGACTGTGGAAGTATACTAATTATATAATAACAGTAATACACAGTACACTGTAGTATGTGAATATTAAAACAGAAGCATAAGCAAGTTTTTTCGGGAGACAGCCTGCATGTGTGGTTTTTGTTGTTTTCAATAGGAGTATGTTGGGACATGGATATTTGCTCAAAAAGTATAATGTTCAATTAAGATATTAAGTACACGTAGAAACCTGCCCAAAATAATAATAATAATAATAATAAATTAACTTCCTAGTCACACAAATATCCACACAAGCCCTACTATGCAAACGTTTTACCTGTCATTACCTCACTCTAATTCAACTCTTTCAATCACAAATTAACACATGAAAAATATTAATATCATTTCAGGTCTAGATACATAACAAAGAATATCTGAAAGGAACATCATATTTTTCGAGCAAATATCCATGTTCCAACGTAAACTACTGAAAATAACAAAACCCACACACAAGTCGTCTCCCTGAAAAACATGCCTATGTTTCGGTTTTAATATTTACATACTACACTTTATTATTTATTACTATTACTATATAATTAACATAATTCCACAGTCCCTTCTAAACTTTAAACATACAATTTTATAAGTTCAGAAAATTTTTATTTCTGAGGCTGAATATTTATATAATGTATATTATATGAAAATATAATTGTCAAGGTTTGAGTTCTCAAACCTCCCATGCAGCTGTGAACATTTTATTTTTATTCTCACATTCAGCTTGATGATGGCTGTATATTATCTGAAAGAGGTAGCTGGTTATATTTGACTTCCTATTTATAAAAGTTGTGTTAGGGATGAGCATATTACACCTCTGGTTTTACTGTAAACACACCAGGGATAAATGACCTTATGCCTTTACATGCATTTTAGACACAGGAGAAAGTTCTGTTCCATTGAATATAATAAACTTTCAATAACAGCATGATGGAATGAGAACAGCTTATGGCATGCTAAGAAAGACAGACCTGATATTTTAAAGAATGAGCTGTAAGAGCAAATTACTGTTAAGAAAAGTTTCAACGGTCAAGTTTCACATCTTATGAAAGCCAAATAAATTAAAATATCCTAAGACAATACTCAAATCTTTAAAAAGTAACAGTTAAAACATGTGACAATGGAGAGCATAACTTTTTCTTCAGTGGATTTTAGTCAATAAAATAAGACCTATCTGCACCATTACGAATGGTCCAAATTCAGAGAACTTCCTTAAAAGATAAGATTTTGAAACAGAAACAATCAAAAGTGAAAAAAAAATAAACCACAAAACTGTATTTTGTACAAAAAGCTATTAAAATCAGTTATACCTGATGATAAATATGCAAAGAATGTAATCCATATAAGAGTATACTGCAGTCCAAAATGTCAGTTACATATTATATATAACAAACAATAATGCCAGTAAAATTTAAAGAATACAAACAGTAAGCCACATTACCACCATTATTCAGTCACAAACCCAAAACGATCTGCAGCTTCCCAGTGCATGATGCTCCAGAACCATTCACTAAATTTCTGTACCAACATACTAATGCATCAACAAACACTTACCGCAGCTGTACTTCTGTGCACAAATTATTATTGTCTTAACCTGAAGTTGCATGATTCCTGCATGATTCTTGTAAGATTTTAGCTATCAATGACATGGTTTTATTCAGTCGGGTTAAGTTGCTCCATTTGGTGCAGCATGAGTTCAGCACCACTGCTCACCTGGTTCCCGCCAACAATTTGTTCATAACATGCAGTAAGGCCATTTCTACTCTGCCAATGCTGTTGGCATAACTGATTTACCTAATACAAATGTTGTGTATGGTTCTGCAGCTCTCCACAACAATAGTTATCATCATATTCCTCGATCTACTCCTTAGGATGACTGAAACCCGGATGCTGCCGCATCAAATGATCAGTATCTTGCAACTCAATAGGAAGAAAAATGTGTTGTGAATGCTGAATTGGTGCCCTGCAAAGCGGACATCTGTCACATCTCGCTCCACACTTACCACATGCTATCACATGTGCACAAGGGAAGAATGCGGTATCAATTGCACGGTCCATACAAATGCAGCATGTCATAGCTTCCAGCAGCCTTGCCAATCGTGCGTGGGTTGACTGTAAATGAAGTACAAATTTTTAAATTCTTTTGACAGTTTTCACTCAGCCACTAAGTTGTGCCAGAAGCACATACAATGAAACTGGCAAATATTACTGTCAATGTGCAAAATCGATTACTTTATTAAATACCTAGTTATTTAAAAAATCAATGAAAAGGGGAATTTATAGTTCATAGAGTAAAACCTTGTTAAGCTTAAGTGCTTGGGACCAAACAATTGTACTTTAGATTATACAATTTTGAATAATCTGATTTTTTTCAGTACTCTTACCTGTTATGAGGCAATTACAATCACAAAGTAATGTTGTAAGCTATGAATCTTGTATACAGAAGCATAATCAGAAACTCATTTTTCTCTTCTTAATGTTGTATATACCGTGTGTCATGTTCATATCACCTTTCACTGACCAACATTTAAGTACCATACAATGTATACTAGATCACATATTAATTATTGCTCCAATGAATTTTGGGCTCACTGAAGATGGTGTCAATGAACAACAAAATTTGTTGGAGCAATAATTAATATGTGATCTAGTATACATAGGCTGGTACACATTAGTCATTTTTCTTTTTTCTTTTCACACAATGTAATGACATACAATGTACACAAGAAAACAAACCCACAAAAAAACTTCACATTTGTCAAACGTAGTTCTGTGTTCATTATTTCTTAGAATTGAAGTCAACTGACCTGTGTTTCAGACTCTTTGTATGCTGTAGACACAAAATCTTGCAGTTTATTCACAGCTTTCATAGATCTGTCAGTGGCATCAACTGTTTGTACTACCGCATCCAGTACTGACAACACCATTAAAGCATCTTTGCAGGAGGGTTGGGCAGGAAGTGGCCATGTGTCCTCTGAACTCCCTCATCTATCACATGCACAATGCCTGGGCTAGGGCTGCCCAAACTTGTCAGCAGATCACCAGTGGCAGGGACAGATTTGGCGACATTAAGAAACTTCACGAAAGTACTGGGGCAATCATTGTGGCCTTGCAGCTGTACTCATTCACAGTTTTGTTCATCCTCACAGCACTGACGGAATATGCTGTGCGAAAAGTTCTGAATTACTATGGGCATGATGGATTTCCATGCCATGGGAACACCTCATGTGGCACTCACAACATTCCACTTCATGTCTTCCATGAGAAAATTCCTGTCTACTTCTCACAACAAAGTGCTACATGCCTGCAGTATGCTTGTTTCACATGGTAGATGACACTTTGTTACAGTAGTTGCACATACTGGTGGTGTTTGGCAGCAGGTGCTAGAAGCACGCATGCACTGCAGGGTAATGCCTAGATCACTGTGGGCAGCACACTGATCCATTAGCAGAGCCAGATTCCTCTTAAAACGGACCAGCAACTCAAAAAACAATCTTCCAGCCTCCCATACATTTTTGTGTGACTTTGAATGACATGGATAATTCTCCAAACCCTCAAGCAATGTGGCTTCTCACACATGTTGACAATGAATGGACAAACCTTTGCACTGTCATCAGCACTACAGATTAACATGATTGTCACTCTTTCTTTATGCCTTTTCTCCCCCTTGAACTTCTCTCCCTTAAATGCCAGAGTCTCCTATGGTTGTACGTTATAAAAATGTGCCATTTCAGCCAGACTGAAAATGTCCTTGAGGGCATACCAGGTAATGACTGGTTTCATATATTCTTGTCACTTCTCTGCTGAACCAACATCTGCTGAAAGGCCTTCTCTGTCACTGATTGTCATGTAATGTTCTACATCCTTTTGTACTGCTACAGCTATCCACTGGAGCATTTGAAATCAACATCCCAGCTGCAGGGCTCTTTCACTGGTCCTCATTTTGCACTATTTTGCCATCCACTGAAATAGGAGGTGCAACCCAAAATTTCCGAGAATACGAATATACCGCACAAACCATAGCGCTACGAACTTGCACCGCTAGGTACCTCTGGCTGTATCTTTCAACCATTAGTCAGCCAGTTTGCGTCTTTATAAGTGCACGTGTTTCCGAGTTTTGGCTGTTTCCTTTACACAGTTTTCATGTGTGTCTGCTAATATCAAAATGGCGGATGTTTAGGAGCAAAGAATTTGCATTAAATTTTGCTTCAAGTTCAACAAAACTGCAGCTGAAACCCACCAAATGCTAAACGAGGCCTTTGGTGAGCAAACTTTAAGCCAAGCAAGAACATTTGAGAGGTTTAAGTGTTTCAAAGATGGCCGGGAATCTGTGGAAGATCGTAAACATTCTGGTCGACCATCCAAATGCACAACTCCAGAAATGATTGCGAAAGTACGTGAAGTTATCCTAGAAGACAGACAATCCACGATGTTTCTAATCGCATTGGACTGTCATGTCAACCCATTCTAGCGCATGAAATGAACATTAGACGAATTGCAGCAAAGTTTGTTCCTCGTCTCTTGAACAATGACCAGTGAGACCATCAGGTTCAAGTGTGCACCATGCTGCAAAAAGCAGTTAGACATGATCCTAACTTCCTGTCCAGAGTCATAACTGGTGATGAATCATGGCTGTAAAATTATGACCTGGCAACACAGCAGCAGTCTTTGCAATGGAAGACGCCATCCTCTCCGCGACCAAAAAAAGCGCGCCAAGTTCACAGCAACATCAAGTCAATGCTGATCATTTTTTTTTTACATTCAAGGAATTGTGCATAAGGAGTTTGTTCTGCCTGGTCAGACTGTCAACAGGAATTTTTAATGCGAGGTTTTGGGACAACTGAGGGAAAATGTGGGGCAAAAACAGCCTGAGATGTGGAAGAACGGAGACTGGTTGTTGCACCACGACAATGCGCCTGCACACACCTTGCTCGTTGTGAGGGAATTCCTGACAAAAAAAAAACACGACCACCATTCCCCACCCTGCCTACTCACCTGACCTGGCCCCCTGTGATTTATACATGTTCCCTAAAATGAAACTCCAGTTGAAAGGGCGGTGTTTTGTATCCATTGAAGAGATCCAAGCAGAATCGCAACAGGTACTAAACACGCTAATGCCTGCAGAAATCAGTGAGTGCTTCCAAAAATGCCAAAATCGCTGGGATCGTTGTATACAAGCCCAAGGTGACTACTTCGAAGGTGACGGTGAAAATTATAACTTAAAGTAAGTATTCATGTTATTACGAGCAAATTCTCGGAAGTTATGGGTAGTCCCCTGTACTGTTCTTTCAGACATGGCAAATCCATTCAAACAGCCAATTTGCCATATCACAATGCTCTGTTCTACAAATCCTCATGTGTTTTAAAACCACCCCACATGTAAGGCCTGCTGTTGAACACAATTCCAACTTTTTGTAATATGTTGAAAGGAAAGAGAAGGGAATTCTATATGCCTGGGCTATTTTAGTTTTTACTTCTTTCATTTTTCAATATACTTCCCAACAAATGCACTTTGTGGTATAAATATACGAGTACCTAACACATATAAAAACTCCTACATGTTTGGGCACCAAAGGGCCATCTTCAGGGATTTACTATAACACAGCTGTATGAGCCAACCTGCTATTTTAGCTTTTGTTCATGGTTATAAGCTAAATTAAAACATTAGTTGTTAAAATATATAAATATATAAAAAACATAAAATTGATATTGCTAATACTTTATAGTTTTGATAATACATTAATTATAAGCTGCCTCAGTAGTTGTACACTCTTGGTATCAGTGTTCTGATATTACATATTAAAGAGTTGTCAATTTGTTGTTTCAGAGCTGTTTATATAGTTAGTGTATAAAAACATGGGCTTTTACTTCATATGGTCGATCAAATCTCATCCTGATATACTGTGAGACATATAAACGAGTGGTACAGTGACTACACTACACTGCCTACTAATACTCACACTGCACAGCTGAGAATATTTCAAGGGATGTACAAAGTATGTAGGAGAATATCTGGATCTAGGAGGGACAAGGTAACAGGGGAATGGAGGAGACTGCATAACGAGGAGCTAAATGATTTGTACTCCTCACCCAATATTGTGCGGGTGATAAAATCAAGAATGAGATGGGCTGGGCATGTGGCGCGTATGGGTGAGGACAGGAGGGTGTATAGGAGGGAAAGAGACCACTGGGGAGGCATAGGCGTAGATGGGTGGATAATATTAGGATGGATCTCCAAGAGGTAGGATGTGGGTATATGGACTGGATTGGGCGGGCCCATGATAGAGATAGGTGGCGGACGCTTGTGAGTGCGGTAATGAACCTTCGGGTTCTGTGAAATGCGGGGAATTTCTTGACTAACTGCAAACCAGTTAGCTTCTCAAGAAGGACTCTGCACCA
>Ga0123352_10002602_pt1 | contig 25368 bp, 13 predicted proteins | sample TergutLab28metaG_FD_89700 | JGI IMG/M metagenome (GOLD analysis project Ga0123352, IMG submission 89700) | Labiotermes labralis P1 segment gut microbial communities from Petit-Saut dam, French Guiana - Lab288 P1 | ecosystem: Host-associated > Arthropoda: Insects > Digestive system > Gut ...
ACAAATCATTTTTTATATTCACACGAATATCGTGTTTAAAAAAGGGACAAAAAAATGCGCGAAACAATTTTTCCAGAAACACACGAATAGTGCGAACAAAAAATGTTGGGAGAAAAATCGTCGCAAAAAGTGCAAAAAACGTTTTTTTATATTCACACGAATATCGTGACCAAAAAATGGGGACAAAAAATGCACGAAACAATTTTCCCAGAAACAAACGAATACAGGATACAGGTACCTGTGCATTCTCTGGGCACAGTTCCGTTTTCCGCTGCCTTCCCTGAACACGGAAAAGGGACCAGTGCGGTCCCTGAGTACGGTAACAATGCCGTAGATACAGCATTCCCTCGGCGCAGTACAGTGTTTCAGGGGTCGCTGTGCATGGTACCGTTGCCGCTGCGATCCCTGAGAACGGTACCGTATTCGGTGCGTTTCCTGCGAACAGTACAGTTGCCGATGGGGTACCTGGTCACGGTACCGATACCGGAGCGGTCCCTGGTCATTGTACCGGTTCCGCTAAATTCCAGGGCACGGTACGGGTGCCGCTACTTTCAAATCGCACAATATCGGAAGCGGTGCATTCCCTGGGCACGTTGCCAGTGCCCCTACGTTCCCTGGTCACGGTACGGTTAGTGGTGCGGTCCCTGGGCTGGTTATTGGTGCCGCTGAGTTGGCTGGGCACGGCAAACCCTACCCCTGCAGTCTCTGGGCACTTTACCGTTACCGGTGCGAACCTTCGGAACCGTACCGGTGCCTCTACCGTTCCTGTTTATTGTATCATTACCGGTGTGGTTCCGGGGCACGGCACCTATGCTGCTACGAATCCTGGGCACTGTTACTGTACCCGTGCGATTGCTGGGAACGGTGCCGTTGACGCTTCGTTCCCTGCCCACGGTTTCGTTGCCACTGCGGTCCCTGTTGACGTTACCATTTGAGGTGAGGTCCCGGGACACGAAACCTTTGACGCTGTGGACCCTGAGCACATTACAAGTCGCCCTGGGCACGGCACAGTTGTCGCTAAGGTTGCTGGGCAAGCTACCGTTAAAGGTGAGTTCCGTCGGAATGGTAACGTTTACCCTGCGATTCCTGGGAACGATACCGGTGCCGTTGCGATACCTGAGCACGGAAACGGTCCCTCTGCGTCCCTGGGCACGGTACATGTACCGGTGCTTTCCTCGGCACGGTACGTTGCCGTCGGGGTCGCCGGGCAAGGTACCGTTGCCGCTGGGGGCCCTAGGTACGGTAGAGGTACCGCTGAGTTCATTGGGCACGGTACCGTTACCGGTGCGTTCCCTGCGCATGGTAACAATGATGGTAATTTCCCTTGGAACTGTAACGGTTACGGTGCGGTCCATGGGCACGGTACCGTTACAAGTGCGGTCCCTGGGCATGGTAAATGTGGCGGTGCGTTCCCTGGGCACTCTACCTGTATCGCTGCGTTCCCTAGGCAAGGCAACGGTGCCGCTGCGTCCTCTGGGTTCGGTACCGGTAACGTTCCGGGCCCTGGGCCCGGTAACCTTGCCGCTTTGTTCCGTGGGCTCGGTGAACTTGCAGCTGCGTGCCGTGGGAAAATTACCGGTAACGGTGCGCTCGCTGGGCACTGTAACGTTGCCGCTGCGATCCCTGGACAAGTTACACTAACCGTTGCGTTCCCAGGGCCCAATTACTTTGCCTCTACTGTTCCTGGATAAGTAGCCCGCGGCGGTGCGTTCCCTGGATAATGTACCGGTATTTCTGCCTTGTCTGATCACGGTACCTGTGCCGGTCTGTTCACTGGGAACGGTACCGGTGCTCTGAGTTCCCTGTGTACGGTCCCGATAACGATGCGTTCCCTGGGCACGGTACTGTTTCCCCTGCGTTTCCTGGGAATGTTACCGATAATGCTGCGTTCCCTGGGCACATTCTCGGTGCTGGTGTGGTCTCAGGGCACGAAACCGGTACCGATGTTTTCCCTGGGCACGGTACCGTTGCCGGTGCATTCCAAGGGTAATGCAACGTTAACATTGCGGTCTCTGTGCATGGTACCAGTGCCGCTGCGTTTCCTGGGCACGATACCGTTACCGGTGAGCTTCATGTCCATGTTACCGGTACCGCTGCTATCCGTGGTCAGGGTACCGGTTCCGCTGAGTTCCCTGGGCACGCAAGCGTTGCCGCGGCTTTCGCTGCACACGGGAACGGTACCTTGGCGATCCCTGGGCGTGGTATATGTGTCGCTGGATTCCCTGTGCACGGTACCGGTACCGGTGTGTTTCCTGGGCATATTACCGGTACCTGTGCTGTCCCTGGGCACGGACCGGTGCCACTGCTATGCCTTGGTCTCGATGTCGGTTACCGCAGCCGTCCCTGTGTAAGGTAACTGTTTCGCTGCTGTCCTGGAAATGGTACCGAAGTCGCTGCGTTCTCTGGGCAGTGTACCGTTACCGCTGCGAACCCTGGAAACGGTACCGTTGCAGCTGACTTCCCTGGGAACTTTACGGGTACCACGGCTTTACCTGGGCACGGTACCTGTACCGCTGTGGTCCCTGGCACGTTACCCGTGCCGATGTGGTCCCAGGGCACGATACGGTTTCCGGTGCTTTCCCTGGGCACGGTACCGTTTCCGGTGCGCTCCTTGTGCGCGTTAACGGTGCCGATGCGGTTTCTGGGCATGGTACCAATGCCGCTGTGATTCCTGGGCACGGTTCCATTTTCGGTGCGGTTCCTGGTTTAGGTAGCGGTGCTACTGCATTACAGCTGAGCGGTACCGTTGGCGGTATGATCCCTGGTCACACACCTCTTTCGCTGTGTTCCCTGATCACGGTACCGGTGCCGCTGCGGTCCATGGGCACCTTACAGCTACCAGTGAGTTCCCAGGACTTGTTAACGATGGCGCCGCGTTCCCTGAACACGTTACCGTTTCCGGAGCATTCCCTGGACAGTTTAGAGTTGCAGAGGCGGTCCGTGGAAAAGTTACCGTTTCCGCTGAGTTCCCTGGGCACGATAACGGCGCAGCTGCTGTCAGTTGGCACGACCCCGAACCCCAGCGGTCCCTTACCACATTATCGGTATCGGTGCTGTCCCTGGGCAGAGTGCCGGTGTCTTTGCGTTCCCTGGGGACAATACCGTTGCCGGTGCGGCCCCTGGTCACGATACGGGTGCTGTTGCGTTCCGTGGGGACGGTTCCTGTGCCGGAATGTTCCCTGGGCACGGTACCGGTAACGTTGCGGTCCCTGGGCACGGTAGCAATATTGTTGCGTTTCGAGTTCACGAAACCGTTAACGTTGCGTCCCTGTGAACGGTAACGTTATCGGGGCCATCCCTGTTCACGTTACCGGTGCCGCTGCTCTCCTTGGGCACGGAACAGGTACCGCTGTGTTCCCCGGGAAGGTTAACTTGCGGCCTGCTTTCCCTGTGCAGGGTACCGTTACCGGTGAGTCCCCTGTGCACGCTACGGGTGCCGAAGCGATCCCTGGGCACATTAAGTTTAACGATATGATGCCTTGGGACTATTCCGGTGCCGTTGCGTTCCCTGGGTCCGGTACCGGTACCGGTGCGTTCCCTTGGCTAGTTGTCGGTGACGTTGCATTCCCGGTGCCCGGTTCCGTATCTTGTAGGTCCCTGGGCACGGTTCCTTTGCCGCTGCACTCCTTGGGCACGATACCGGGGCCGCTGAATTCCCTGAGGGCAGTACCGTTCCCGCTGCGTTCCCTGAGCATGTTACCGTTTCCGCTGCGAACCCTGGGCACGTTAGCGGTAACGGTACGTTCGCTTGGCCCGTTACCAATGCCGCTGCGGTCCCTCGTCTCGTTACCGTTCCCATGCGATCCGTGGACTAAGAACCGTTAACATTGCGGTCCCTGGGCACGGTGCCGGTGCCGCTGCGATCCCTGGGCATGGCAACGGTACCGATGCGTTCCCTGGGTACGGGAAACCTGACGCTGCGGTCCCTGAGCAAGGTACCGGTGCGGCTGTCTTCCCTGCGGCACGTTACCAGTAACGCTCAATCTCTGGGCATGTTAACGTTTCCGGTGCGGTCCGTGGGCATAATACTGGTGCCGCTGATTTCACTGGGAACGTTACTGGCGACTGTGCTATCCGTGGGAACAATAACGTTGCCGCTGCGGTCCCTGGGCATGCTACCGTTATCGGTGTGATCCCTGGGCTAGTTAGCGGTGCCGCTGTTGTCCCTGCATACGGTACGTTTGCCGGCAATTCCCCTGGGCACATTACCGATGCCGCTACATTCCCTAGGCACGGTCCTGATAACGGTGCGTTCCATTGTTACGTTACCGGTAACGGTACTGCCCCTGGGAACGGTAACAGTGCCGCCGATGTCCCTCTGCATGGGTCCTGTTAACTGTCCGTTCCCTGGTCACACTACCGTTGCCGCTGTGGACCCTGGGTACGTCACCTGAAACGCTGCGTTCCCTGGGAAGATAACCGATATCGTTGCGTTTCCTGGGCACGGTATCGTTACCTGTGGGGTTTCTGGGCACGATAGATTTGCCTGTTCAGTCCCAGGGCACGATAAATTTTCCGGTGCGGTCCCTGGGCACGTTACAGTTGTCGATGAAATCCCTAGGAACGATACCGGTGCTAGTGCGTTCTCTGCACTCATCACTGGGGCCGCCGCGTTCCCTGGGCATGCTACCGTTAGCGCTGCGGTCCCCGGGCACGTTACCGTTGCCGCTGCGTTATATGAGAATGATTTCGATGCCGCTGCGTTCCGTGCGTACAGTACCGTTAACAGTGTTTTCCCTGGGGACGATACATTTGCCGCCGCGTTCAGTGGTAACGGTACCTTTGTCTCTGCGGTCCGTGGGTACGGTACCGAAAACGCTGAGAACCCTGGGCTTCTTACCTCTACCGGTGTGTTCCCTGGGCTGGGTATCGATAACGTTGCGCTCTCTGAGCATGTTGCCGGTACCGATACGGGCACTGTAACGTTACCGATGCTCTCCCTGGGCACGGTACCTGTGCCCGTGAGGTCACTGAGTCCCGTATATTTGTCGGTGTGGTCCTGGGCACGGTACCGGTGCCGCTGAAGTACCTCTACATGATACCTTTACCGGTGCGGACCCTGAGCACGGTAACGTTGCCGCTGCGTTCCCTGGGCAAAATACCGGTGCCGTTGCTTTCTCCGGCCTGCGTTCCCTGGGAACGGTACCGTTAACGCAGCGTTCCCTGGACACGTTACCGGTGCCGGTGTGATCCCCGGACACGATACCAATACCGGTAATTTCCCTGGGCACGGTACCGTTCAAGTTGCGTTCCGTGTGCAAGGCAACAGTAAGATTGCGTTCCCTGGGTATGGTACCGCTGCCGCTGCGTTACATGAGAAAGGTACCGGTACCGGTACGTTTCTTGGGCATGTTACCGTTACCGCTACCGTCCCTGGGCACGGTGCCGATGCCTGTGATTTCCCTGTGCGCGCTAACTTTGCCTCTGCTTTCCCTGGGCACGGCAACGGTAACGTTGCGTTCCCTGGGCATGATACATGTGCCGCTGGGTTCACTGTGCACGGTAACGGTAAATTTGAGTTTCATGGGCATGGTAAAAGTAAGGTTGTCTTCCCTGGCCATGGGACCGAGAACCCTGCGAATCTTGGGCTCTGTACCAGTTGCCGCTCGCGTCCCTCGGCACGGTAACGGTTCCGCTGCTGCCCTGCGAATGGTACCGAAGGAGCTGAAGTCCCTGGGCAGTGTACCGTTACCCCTGCGAAACCTGGGTACAGTACCGTTGCAGCTGCGTTCCCTGGTCACGTTACCGGTAACACGGGGTTCCTTGGGCTAGTTACCGGTGCCGTTGCAGTCCCAGGGACACTTTGCCTTTACCGCTGCAATCTCTGGGCACGATACCGTTACCGGTGCGGTCCGTGGACACGGTAGGAGCGTCTCTGCGGTCACTGGGCACGGTAATGATACCGGTGCGTTCCGTGGCCCCGTACCGTTGCCGCTGCGATCCCTGAGAATGGTATCTTTATCGGTGCGTTCCCGGGTTTAGGTAGCGTTACTGCTCTTTCCCTGAGCACGGTACCGGTGCCGATACGATCTCTGGGCACAGTACCCTTGCCGCTGCGTTCACTGGGCACGTTACCGTAACAGCTACGTTCCCTGACCACGGTACATTTCTCGGTGCGATCCCTGGGCACGGTAACTGTACCATTTCTGTCGCTGGACACGGTACCGTAACAGCTCAGTCCCTGGGCAACGTGCCTTAAACGCTGCTGTCCCTGAGCACGGTACCGTTGACGCTGCGTTTCCTGGGCACTCTACAGTTGTCGCTACATTCCCTGTGCACGGTACCGGTACACGCATTGGAGTGTTACCTGGCTACGGTATGGGTACCGGTGCTGCCCATGTGCATGGTAACGGTGTCGTTGCGGTATCCGTGCACGGTACCTTTTCCGGCCCGTTCCATGGGCAAAATAACATTGCCGCTGCCGTCTCTAGGCACGGTACCGTTTCCGGTGTGTTCCCTGGCTACCGTTCCGTTACCAGTGCTTTCCCTGAACCCGGTAACATTGCCGTCGAGGTCCCTGTGCACGGGTCTCCCTACCGGTCTTTTCCCTGGGTACATTATATTTGTTGATGCGGTCCCTGATTACGGTACCGATACGGCTGCGGACCCTGGGAACGGCACAATTACCGGTATGTTGCCTGGGCACGGTAGAGTAGCCGGTGCGGTCCCAGGGAACGATAACTTTGCCGGTGTTGTACCTGGGCACGTTACCGTTGCCGTTGCGGTCGCTGGGCACGTTACCGGTGACGATGAGTTCCCTGGGCATGGTACCGGTATCGCCTCTATCCTTGGGCACGGTACCGGTGCCGCTGTTTCCCCGAACACGATTCTGGTAATGCTGGGATCCACGGCACATTACCGGTGTTTCTGCGGCCCTCGTCACGGTAACGTTGCCGCTGCAGCCCCTGGGTACGATAGCGGGACCTGTGCGTTCCCCGGGCTCGTTATCGTTGCCGCCGCGGTCCATGGTCACAGTCCCGGTACAGGTGTGTTACATGGGCACGATACCGTTACCGGTGCCGACCCTGGGCACAGTACCGGTAGCGGTACGCTCCCAGGACACGGTACTAATAACGGTGCCGATCCTGGGCAAAGTAACATTGCCCGTGAGGCACCTAGGCCCATTGGCGTTGCCGGGGCGTTCTCTGCTCACAGTACCGGTGCCACTTCGGTCCCTGGGCACATTAATTTTAACAATAGGATGCATGGGCTCGGTACCGGTGCCGCTGCGATCCCTGGACACAGTACCGGTAACGTTGCGGTCCCTGGGCAATTTGCCGTTGACGCCTCTATCCCTGTGAACGGTTCGGTTACCTGTGTGTTCCTTGGGCACGGTTTCTCTGCCGATGTGGTCCCTGGGCACGTTACCGGTGCCCCTACTGTTTATGTACACGGTACCGTTCCCGCTACGTTCCCTGTGCATTGTACCGGTACCGAAGGGGCCCTGATAACGTTAGCGTTAACGGTGTGGTCCCTGGACAACTTACCAATTCCTTTGCGATCCCTGGGGTCGTTACCGTTGCATTTGCGGTCCGTGGACAATGAACCGGTACATTGCTTTCCCTGGGCACGGTACCGGTGCCGCTAAGATCCCTGAGCACGGCACTGGTAGCAATGCGATCACTGGTTACGGGTCCAGTGCCGCTGCGTTCCCTGGGAACTTTAACGTTACCGGTGCAGTTCCTTGTCACGATACCTGTGCCGGTGCGGTCCCTGGGCCCCGTATATTTGTCGGTGCCGTCGTGTGCACGGTTCAGTTGCCGCTGCAGTCCCTAAGCATAGTAAATTTACCGGTGTGGACCCTCATCGCGATAAAGGTGCCGCCGCGTTCCCTAGACACGCTACAGTTACCTCTGTGTTCCCTGGACACGTTACCGGTGCCGGTGTGGTCTCACGGCACGGCACCGGTGTTTTCCCTTTGCAACGTAATGTTGCAGGTGCGTTCCGTGTGCAAGACAACGGTAGCGTTGCTGTCTCTGGGCATGGTACCGGTGCCGCTGTGTTCCCTGAGCACGGTACGGGTAACGGTGGGTTTCCTGGGCATGATACCGGTACCGCTGCTTTTCCTGGGCAAATGACCTGTGCCTCTGAATTCCCTGCGAACGCTAACGTTGCCGCGGCCTTCTCTGGACACGGCAAATTTACTATTGCGCTTCCTCGGCATGGTAGACGTGCCGCGGTGTTCACTGGGCACGGTACCGGTAACGGTGCGTTTCCTGGGTATGGTACCGTTACCGCTGCCTTCCATGTGTGTACCTGCAATCCTTGGTCGCAGTACCAGTTACCGCTGCAGTCCCTGGGCACGGTAACGGTTCCGCTGCTTTCCTCTCAACGGTACTGAAGCGCATGCGGTCCCTGGGGAAGGTACCGTTACCGTTGCGATCCCTGCTCCCGGACACGTTGCAGCTGCGTTCCATGGGCACGTTACTAGTACCACGGTGTTCCTTGTGAAGGTTTCCGATACCGATGCTTTCCTTGCAACTTTACCGGTGCCGGTGTGGTCGCAGGGCACGATACCGGTACCCGTGTGTTCCCTGGGCACGGTAACGTTGCGGGTGCGAACCTTTTGCACGTTACCGATGCCGGTGCGATCTCTGGGCACGGTAATTATACCGCTACGTTCCCTCTGTACGGTTCCAGTAACGTTGGGTTCCTGGGCACGGTACCGGTGCCGCTTCGTTCCTATGGTCACGGTACCATTACCGCAGCGATATCTGTGCACGATACCGTTACCGGTATGATCCGTGGTCGCGGTAGCAGTGTGTTCCCTGGCTAAGGTACCGGTACCGGTGCTGCCCGTGTGCACGGTAACGATTCCATCGGTGTCCCTGTGCACGATATCGGTACCGGTCCGTTCTTTTGTCACAGTACCATAGCCGATGCGGTCCCTAGACTCAATAAACTAACTGGTGTGTTGCCCGCCTACAGTACCGTTTCCAGTATCTCCGCAAGGTAATTTTGCCATCGAGTTCTCTGGGCACGGGACTTCCTATATACCAATCTACCTACCTACCTACATACCTAACTACCTACCTACAAAACTACCTACCTAGAATCCTACCGACCTACCTACCTACATACATACTTACCTACTTACCTACCTACCTATCTAACTAATCACATACCTACCTACCCAACTACCTACTTACCCACCCAACCACACACCTACCCACCTACCTACCTACACACACATCGACCTACATAGCCATCCACCTACACACCAACTTACCTACCCACTTACATTCCCACCTGCCCACCCACCTACCTACTCACACACCAACCTACACAACTACCTACGCACCTAATCAACTACCTACACACATATACCTAACAACCAACATTCCCACCTACCCACCTACCTAACTACATACATACTTACCAACCTACCTACCTACCCACCTATCCACCCACCTACACAACTATCTACTTTACCACCTACCTTCCCAACTACCCACCTACCTACTCACCCACCTAATTACAAACCTACCTGACCACCTACCCACATACCTAACCACCTACCTACCCACCTACCTACACACCTACCTACCTACCCACCTATCTATCCACCCACCTACACACTTACCTACATACCTACTTACCTAACCACCTACCTTCCTACCTACCTAATTTCCTACCTACCTACCTACTTACCTACCTACCTACTTACCTACCTACTTACCTACCTACTTACCTACCTACATACATACATACATACCTACCTACCTAACTAATTACCTACATACAAACCCACCTAGCTACCTAACTACATACCTACCTAACTACCCACCTACATACATACCTAAGTACCTACCTACCTAATTCATACCTACCTAAATCACCAACTCTCTACCTAACTACGTACCTACCTAACTACCTACCTACATACCTACCTACCTACCTACATACCTACCTACCTGTATACCTACCTACTTACCTATCTACCTACCTTCCTAACTACCTACCTAACTACCTACATACTTACCTACCTACCTACCTACCTACCTGTATACCTACCTACTTACCTACCTATCTACCTACCTACCTTCCTAACTACCTACCTAACTACCTACATACTTACATACCTACCTACAATCTTGTGTACCTATTTACCTAACTTCCTCCCTACCTACCTAACTACCTACCTACCTAACTACCCACCTACCCACCTTACTACCCACACACCTACCTACCCACCTACTTACCCACATAACCACCCACATACCTACCTACCTACCTACATACCCACCTACCTACCTACATAACCACCTACCTACCTACATGCCTACCCACCCACCTACCTACCTAAATACCTAACTACCCACCTACGTACCTACCTACCTACTTACCTAATTACGTACCTACACACCTACATACATACCTACCTACCTAACTACCTAAGTACATACCAACATACCTACCTACCTAGCTACGTACCTACCTACCTACCTACCTAACTACATACCTATCTACATAACTAACTACTACGTACGTACGTACCTACCTGCCTACCCACCTAACTTTCTATTTATCTACTTACCTACCTACCTACCTAACTACCAACCTACCTAACTAACTACCTTCCTTCCTACCAACCTACCTACCTACCTACCTACCTACATAACTACCTACCTACCTACCTACCTACCTAACTACCTATCCACCTATCTATCTATCTATTTATCTCTCCATCTATCTATCTATCTAACTATCTATCTACCTACCTGCCTGCCTACCTACCTACCACCCACCTACCCACCTACACAACAAACTACCCACCTACCTAACTACCCACCTATCATCCCAATTACCCACCCACGTACACACCTACTTACTCACATACCTTCCTAGACAACTACCCACCTAGAGACCTAACTACCCACCTACCTACCAACCCACATACCTATCCATCTACCTACCCACATACCTACCCATCCACCAACCCAACCAACTACGTATCCACTTACCCACCAACCTACCTAGCTAACTGCCTACCCACCCACCTACCTACCTACCCACCTAACTAACTACCTACCTTACTACCCACCAACCTAACTTCCTACCTACCCACCTACCTACCTAACTACATTATTACCTACCTAACTACCTAACTGTATACCATTCTACCTACCTACCTACATACGTACCTAACTACCTACCTACCTACATACTTACCTAATACCTACCTACCTACCTACCTACCCACATACCAACATACTTACTTACCTACCTACATACAAACTTAACTAATTACCTATCGACCTACCTACCAACCTACATACCTAACTACCTACCTACCCACCTACCTACCTAACTACCCACCTACTTACCTACCTACTTACACACCTACACACACAACTACCCACCTACCTAACGACATATCTAAAAACCTACACACAACCTAACTACCCACCTACCTACACACCTACCCAACTACCTACACACCAACATACTTAACCAAATACCTACACAACTACCCACCTACCTACTTACCTACCTACCTACCTACCCTCATAACCACACACCTAAACACCTACCTACCTACCCACCTACTTTCCCACCTAAACACCCACCTACCTACCCACCTACTTTCCCACCTAACCATCCACCTTTCTACCCACGCACCTACCCACCCACCTACACACCTACCTACGTACCCACCTACCCACCCCTACACGCCTACCTACACACCCATCTAACTACCCAACTACCTACCCACCTACATGCACACCTACCTACATACACAACCACCTAACTTTCCACCTACCCATTCACCCACCCACCTAACCACTTAACTACCCACCTAACTACCTACTTACCTACCCACATAACTACCTACCTAACTACCTACAGACCTAACTACATACCTAATTACTTACCCACCTACCTACTTATCTAACCACCTACCTACCTATATACCTACCTACCTACATTTCTACATGACTATGTACCTACCTACCTACCTATCGAACTACCTACCTACATACATACATACCTGCCTACCTACCTACACACATACTTACCTACCTACCTAGCTACCTACCTACCTTCACACATCCATACCTACCTAACTACCCACCTACCCACCCACATACCCAACTACCTACATACCCACATATCAACACACCTACCCAACCACCTAACCACCTTCCTACCTACCTAATTTTCCACCTACCTAACCACCTACCCACCTACCTATGAAACTACCTACCTACCCACCTACCTACCCACCTACCTAACAACCTACACACCTAACTAACCACCTACCTAGCTATCCACCTACCTTCCCAACCACCTACCCACCTACACAACTAACTACCCACACACCTACTTACCCACCTACGTACCAACCTACCCACCTACCTACACACCTACCCATCTACATACCTACACACTTACATACCTACCTACCTACCTAAATACCTACATAACTACCTACCTACCTACTAATCTACCTACCAACCTACCTGCCTATCTAATTATCTATCTATTTATCTATCTATCCAATTATCTATCTATCTACATTTATAATTATTTTTATAACTATCTATCTATCTATCTATCTATCTATATACATCTACCTAACTATCTATCGTTCTATCTATCTATCTATCCTACTATCTATCTAATTATCTATCTATTTATACATCTATCTACCTATTTATCTATCTATCTCTCTATCTATCTATTTATCTATCCACCTATCTATCAATCTATCTACTTACCTGCCTACATACCTACCTACCTACCCACCTACCTACAGATCTACCTACCTTCCTACCTACGTACCTATATACCTACCTACCTACCTACGTACATACCTATCTCCCTAACTATCATCCTACATACAAACCTACTTACCTACCTAGCCAAATACCAACCTAACTAACTACTTACCAACCTACTTAACTAACTACCTACCTACATACCTATCTACCTACTTACATACCTACCTACCTAACTACATACCTACCTACCTACCTACCTAACAACCCACCTAATCACATACCCAACTATCTACCTACCTACCTACATACTTTCCTACCTACCTACATAACTACCTACAAACCTACATAGCTACAAAGCTACCTACCTACATATTTACCTACCTACCTAACTACCTACCTACCAACATACGTTCCTATCTACATACCCTCCTACCTACCTTCCTAAATACCTACCTTCCACTTACCCACCCACCTACCTTACTACTCACCTTCTACGCACTTATCCACCCACCTACCCTACTACCTACACACCTACCTAAATACCAAACTACCTACCCAACTACCCACCTACCTACTCACCCATCTACCCACCCACATACCCACCTAACTACCCACCCACCCACTTACCCTCATAACTACCCACCTAACCACTAACCTACTCACCTACCTACCCACCAACCTACCTACCCACATACCCACCAACCTACTTTCCTACATACCCACCTACCTACCTACTTACCTACCTACCTACTTACCTACCTACCTGCATACCTACCTACCTATCTACATACATACCTATGTACCAAACTACCTATCTACCTAACTACATGCCTGACGACCTACCTACATACATACCTAACTATCTACTTACCTACTTACCTATCTACCTCCATACCTACTACCTACCCACATACCTACCTACCTACTACCGACCTACCTACATACATACTTACCTACCTACACAACAACCCACCTACTTACCTACCTAACAACATAACTACCAACCCACCTACCCAACTATCTACCTACCCACATTTCTACCCACCTACCCACCAAAATAATTACCTGCCTAACCACCTACCCACCTACCTACCAACACATCTAGCCATACCCACCTACCCAACTACCTACACACACATACCTAACCACCTACCTACCCACCTACCTACCTACATACTTATATACCTACCTAACTACCCACCATCCTACACAACTATCTACCTACCCACCTACCTTCCCAACTACCCACCCACCAACCCACCTATACCCACACAACTACCTACCTACTTAACTACCCACCTACATAATCACCTACCTACCTACCTACCCACCCAACTACCTATCCAACCACCTACCCACCTACCTATCTACCTACTTACCTACCAAACTACCTACCTACTTAACTTCCTACCTACATACCTACCCACTTATCTACCTACCTACATACCCACCTACCTAAAAAAAACCTACCTACCTACCTACCTATATACATACATATATACAAATATTCATACCTACCTACTTAACTACCTACAAACCTACCTACCTAACTACATACCTAACTACCTACCTACCTACATACACACCTACCTAACTACCTAACTACATACCTACCCACCTGACTACCTAACTACCTACCTACATACCTACCTACCTACTTAACTACCTACATAACTCTCTACCTACTTACCTCCCTACATACCTACCTACCTACCTAATTACCTACCTACCTACCAATATACTTACCTACCTACCTACCTTCCGGTGTACCTACATACATACCTTCTTCCCTACCTACCTACCCACCTAACTACCTAGCCACCTAAATACCTACCTTCCTACCAAAGTACATACCTACATACCTACCTACATACGTACCTACATATCCACTTATCTATCTATCTATTTATCTATCTATCTATCAATCTATCTCTCTCAATCTATCTACCTACCTACCTGCCTTCCTACCTACCTACCTGCCTACCTAAGTACCTACCCACCTACCCAAACACACACCCACCTACGTAACTACAAAACTATCTAACCACTTTCCTATCCACCTACCCACTTACTTACCCAAATAACTACCTAGCCACCTACCTACGCACCCACCCACCTACCAACAAACCCACATACCAACCCATCTACATACCCACCAACCCACCTACCCAACTACCTAACCACCTACCCACCAAATTACCTAGCTAACTACCTACCCAACTACCCACCTACCTTACTACCCACCAACCTACCTTCCTACATACTCACCTAACTACCTACCCACATACCTACTTACCTACCTACTTATATACTAACGTACCTACCTACCTACCTACATACATACCTACCTTCCTACCTACCTAACCACATACTTACCTACATACCTACCCACCTACCTACATACTTATCTACGTACCTACATACCTACCTACCGACATACACACCTACATACATATATACCTACTTACCTACCTACCTCTCTAACTACCCACCCATCAACCTAGCTAACTACCTGCCTACATACCGACCCACCTACGTACATACCTACCTACACACCTACCTACCTACCTGCCTACCAACCCACCTACCTACCTACTCAACTACCTACCTACCTGCTTAACTACCTACAGACCTACATATCTACATACTTACCTACCTACCTACCTACGAACATACCTACATACTTACTTCCCTACCAACCTACCTACTTACCTAACTAACTACCTGCCTGCCTACATACCTACCTACCTACGTATGTACGTACCTACCTACCTACCTATCTACCTAATTATCCATCTATCTATCTCTCTATCTATCTCTCTACTTACCAAACTACCTACCTACCTATCTACCAAACTACCTACCTAACTACCTAACAACCTACATACCCACCTACCTACCTACATACCAACGTACCTACCTACCTACCTAGATACATACATACCTACATACATACCTACTTACTTACCTATATAATTACCTACCTACCTAACTACCTACCTACCTACATACTTTCCTACTTACCTACCTACATACCTACCTACCTACCGACCTACCCACCCACTATCCACCTACCTCACTACCCAACTACCTTCCCATCTACCCAACCAACAACCCATCTACCTACCTACCTAACTTACCACCTACACACCCACCCACCTACCTACCTACCTACCTACCCAACTACCTACCTACCAACTCACCTACTTAACTACCCACCTACTTACCCACTCACCTAACTACCGACCTACATACCCACCCACCCACCTACTTACCCACCCATCCATCTACCTACCTACTACCTACCTACAGATATACCAAACTACCTACATTCCTAACTACCTACCAACCTACCTACATAACTACCTACCTACTTACATACATACTTAACTACCTACCTACCTACTTACATACATACATACCTACCTACCTACCTACCTACATACTTACCTAACTACCTACCCACATTCCCACCTACCAACCTACTTACTTACATACACACCCACCTAATCAACCACTTACCCACCTACCTACCTACACGCCTCTCTACCCATCTACCCACACACCCACCCACCTACCTACCCACCTAAATACTTTCCCAACTACCTACCCACCTACCCACATAACTACCCACACACCTACCCACATACCTACCCACCCACCTACCCACCTACCTACCCACCCACCTACATACAAAACTACACATCTATATACACACCCATCTACCTACCTATTCACCTACCTACCAACCTACACACTTACATACCTACATACCTTCCTATCTATCTAAGAACCTACCCATCAACCTACCTACCTACCTACCCACTTACCCACCTACCCACCTACTCACCCACCTTCCGAACTACCCACGCAAATATTCACTTACCTTCCCAACTACCCATCAAACTACACACCTACTTTACCACCCACCTACCTACCCACATATCCACCTACCTACCCAAAAAACTACACACCTACCTACCCAAAAACTTACCGACATACCTAAAATCCTACCCAACTACCTACCCAACCACCTACCTACACACTTGCCTACCCACCTACCTAGCTACCTACCTACCCACCTACACAACATCCTACGTACCCACTTAACTACACACATACCCAACCACCTACCCACATACCTACCTACCTAACTACCAACCTGCCTACCTACCTACCTACCCAACTACTTACCCACCCACCTACCTACCTACGTACCTACCTACTTACTTTCCCACCTACATCCCTACCTACCCACATAACTACCTATATAACTACCTACCTATTTACCTACATACCTACCTACCTAAATACCTCCATGCCTAACTACCTATCTACATACCTACTTACCTACGCACCTACTTACCTACATACTTACAAACCCACCTGTGTGCCTACCTACCTACCTATATACCTACCTACCTACCTAACTAACCAACTACCTACTTACTTACATACATAGTTACCTAACTATCTACCTGCCTACATAAATACCTAGCAATCTACATAACTACCTACCTTCCTACCTACCTAAATACCTACACATTTATCTACCGAACTACATCCCTAAATACCTAACTACATTCCTACCTACCTACCTAACTACATCCTTACCTACTTACCTACCTAACTTCCTACATACATACCTACCTACCTTGCAATCTACCTAACTACCTATCTAATCACCTACCAAACTACCTACCCACCCACCTGGCTACCTACCTACCAACCTACCTACCAACCTACACACCCAGCTACATACCTACCTATCTACCCACCTATATACCTACCCAGCTATCCACCTACCTTCCCAACTACCCACCCACATACCCACTTTCCTACCCACCCACCTACCTACCCACATACCACCCACCTAACTAACCACCTACCCACCTACCTACCCACACAACTACCTATCCACCTATCTACCCACTCAACTACCTACCTACCTAACTGCCTACCTACCTACGCAGCTACCTACATACCCACCAACAGACCTACACTTTCTGCCTACCCACACACCTTCCTACCTAGCTACTCAAATACCTACCTACCTGCGTAACTACCTACATACCTACATATCTACTTACTTAACTAACTACCTACCTACCAACCTACCTACCTACCAACCTACCTACCTACCAACCTACCTACCTACCTAACTACCTACGTTCCTACATTACTGCCTGCCTATATACCTACCTACATACCTACCCACTTATCTACCTACGTACAAGCCTACTCATCCAACTACCTACCTACCTACCTACATATCTACTTACCTATCAACTACCTACCTACGTACATAACTACATACCTCCCTAACAACCTAAATACCTACGTACATACCTACCTACCAACCTATCTCTCTATCTATCTATCTACTTACCTACCTACCTTTATACGTACCTACCTACTAAACTACCTACCTACCTATCAAACTCTCTTTCTATCCATCTATCTATTTATCTATCTATCTACCCTTCTATCTATCTATTTATCTCACTATCTATCTATTCATTTATCTATCTACTTACGTACCTACCTACCTACCATCCTACCTACCTACCTACATACCTACGTACATAAATACCTACCTACAATATCTACACATCTACCCAGCTGCCTAACTACCTGGCTACCTACATACATACCTACCTACCTACCTACCGACCTACCTACATTCCTACCTACCTACCTACGAAACTACCTACCTACAAACCTAGCCACCCACCTACCCACCCACCTATCTTCCCACCTACCCACCCACCTACCTACCCACCTACATACTCACACACCTAACTACCCAACTACCCAACTACCTCCCCACCAACCTAACTACCCACCAACAAACACACCTACAAACCTAACTACCTACCTACCTAATATCCTACCTACCTACGAACCTACCTACCGACCCACCTACCTACACACCCACCTATTTACCCACCGGCCTACCCACCTACCCAACTACCTACCTAACTACCTATGTACCTACCTACCTACTTACCTACCAACCTACCTACCCACCTACCAACATACCTACATAACTACCTACCTACCTACCTAGATACCTACATACCTACCTACGTACCTACCTACTTACCCACCTACTCACCCACATACTCACCCACCTACCCACCCACCTAACCACCAAACTACCCACCTAAACCACTCCACAGCTAACTTCCCACCTACCCACCCACCAAACCACCTACCTATCCATCTAACTACCTACCCAAGTGCCTTCCCAACTTCACACCCACCTACACACCTACCTACCTACCTACCCACCCACTTACTTACGCACCTACCTACCCACGAACCCACAAACTAACCACCCACCTAACTACCCACCTACCTAAACACCTACCCTCCTACTTACAGACCCACCCACCTACCTACCTTCCCACCTACCTATATACCAAACTAGATACCCTCCCAACTACATACCAACATACCTACCTACCTATCTACCTACCTACTTAACTACATACTTACCTACCTACCTACCTACATACTTATCTATCTACCTACCTACCTTCCCACCTACCAACCTAATTACCTACCTACACACCCACCTAAGCAACCACTTACACTCCTAAATAACTACACGCCTATCTACCCATCTAACCACCCACCTACCAACCTACCTACCATCCCACCTACCTACAAACCAACCCACATACATAACCACCTACATACCAACCTACATACCAACCTACACACACACTAACATACCTACCCAACTACCTACCTACCTTCCTACACACCTACCTACCTACATACATACTTACCTACATACCTACCTACCTAACCACCTACCTACCTACTTACTCATCCACCTACCCAACTTCATTCCCACGTACCCACGCAACTACCCACCATCTAACCACCTACCTACCCACATAACCACCTACCTACCTACCTACCCACTTACCTACCTACAGATCTACCTACCTACGCACCTACCTACACACAAACATACACACCTACCTATCTAATTATCTGCCTACCTACCAACCTACCTATTACCTACACACCTAACTGCCTACTTACATACCCACCTACCTACCTAACTACTTACCTACCTACCTACCTTCATACATACCTACCTTCCTACATACCTACATACCTACTTACCTACCTACCTACCTGTCTATCTACATACCTACTTACTTACCTACCCACCTACCTACCTACATACCTACCTACTTACGTACCCACCTACCAACCTACCTACCTAAATACCTACCTACCTAACTACTTACCTACCTACCTACATACATACCTATCTACATACCTACATACCTACCTACCTACATACCTACCTACCAACCTACATACCTACCACCCTAGCCACATATTTAAGTACTGACCTACCTACCCATATACCAAACTACCTACCTAACTACCTACCTCCATACCGACCTACCTACCTAACTACCTACATAACTATATACTTACCTACTTATCTACCTAACTTCCTACATACTTACCTACCTACCTTGCATCATAACTAACTACCTACCTACCCACACACCTACTTAACTACCAACCCACCTACCCACCCACCTACCTACCTAACTACCCACCTACACACCCAGCTAATTACCTACATATCTACATACCTAAATACATATCTACCCACTTACCTTCCAATCTACACACCAAACTACCCACCTTCTTACGCACCCACCTAACTACCCATCTACCTACACACCTACCCACTCACCTACCTTCCAACCTACCTACCCAACTATCTACCCACCCATTTACCTAACTGCCTACCTACCTACGCACCTACCTACCTACCCACCTACCTACCTACCCACCTACCTACCTGCCTTCTTGCTCACCTACCTACATACCTACATATCTACTTACTTAACTACCCACCTACCTACGAACATACCTACATACCTACCTACCTACCAACCTAACTAACTACCTACCTTCCTACCTACCTGCCTGCCTACATACCTACCTAAAAACAAACATACCTACGTACGTACGTACATACCTATCTATCTATGTATCTATCTTACTATCTATCTATCTGTCTATCTATCTACCTATCTATCTATCTCTCTACTTACCAAATTACCTACCTACCTACCAAACTAATTACCTAACTACCTGTCTACCTATTCATCTATCTATATATATATATAGTTCCATCTATATAACTATCTATCTATCTGTCTAAATATCTATTTACTTACGTACCGTCCTACCTAACTAAATATCTACCTAACTAGCTACCTATCTACCTACCTACCAACCTACCTACGTACATACCCACCTACCTACCAACAAACATAGCCAACTACCCACCCACCTACCTCACTAACCACCTACCATCCTACCTACCCACCTACCTACCCAAATACCAACCTATCTACCCACACACCTACCTACCCAACTACCCGCCTAACTACCTACCTACCTAACCACGTATCTACCTACCCTCCTACTTACTTACCTATCCAAAAACCTACCTACATACCTACCTATCTACATACCTACGTACCTACCTAACTACCAACCTACCAACCTAAGTATCTACCTACCTACCTAAATAACTACATACCCACCTACCTACATACCTACCTAACAATCTACCTACCTACCTGCCTACCTACCTACCTACTTAACTAACTACCTAAATACCTACATACATACCTACCTACCTACCTACATACATACCTACACACCTACCTACCTAACTACCTACTGACCTACATACCTACCTATCTACCTACCTAACTACATACCTAGCTGCCTACCAACCTACATACCTCCCTACCTACATACTTACCTACCTATCTAACTACGTACCTACCAACATACATTCCTACCTACCTATCTAACTACCTACTGTCCTACCTACCTACCTACCTACTTACCTACCTACATTAGCACCTACCAACCACCTACACACCTACCTACCCACCCACCTACCTAGCAACCTACCTAACCGCCTACCCACCTAATTACTCACCCATCTGACCACCCTCCTACCTACCCACCTACCCACGATTCTACTTACCTACCCACCTAACTACCTAACTATCCACCTACCCACCTACCCAACAACCTTCCTTGCTACCTACCTACTTACCTACCTACCTACATACATATCTAACTACCTTCCTACCTACCTACCTACTTACCTACATACCTACCTACCTACAAACCTACCTACATACCTACCTACATACCTATCTACATACCTACCTATTTACCGACCTACCCATCTACCTAAATACCTACCTACATACATACTTACCTACCTACTTACCTACCTAACTACCCACCCAATTACCTACCTACCACCCTACCTACCTAAGCACCTACCAACCCACCCACCCACCTACCTAACTACCCATATTTCTACCCACCTACCCACGCACATACCCAACAAACTAACTAACCACCTACTTTCCCACCTACCTACCCATCTACCCACATACATACCCACACACCTACCTACTCATCTACCTAACCACCTACGCAACTACCTACACACCCACATCCCTAACAACCTACCTAACCACCTACCTACATACTTACCTATCTACCTAACCACCTACCCACCCACCAATACACCTATCTACCTACCCACCTACCTTCCCAAATACCCACCCACCTACAGACCTACCTACACACCTACCTACATACACACCTACCCACCTAACTATCCAACCACCTACCCATCTACCTACCTACCTCCCTAACTTCCTACCTACCTACCTACCACCCTACATACCTACCTACCAACCTACCTACCTACATATATACATACATGCCTATCTACCTACCTACTTACCTACCTACATACCTACATAACTACATACCAACCTACCTATCTACCTACCTACATACATACCTACCTACCTACCTAACTACATAACAACCTACCTGAATACCTACTTAAATACCTACCTACCTAACTAAATACATACCTATCTACCTACCTACCTCCATACATACCTACGTACCTACATACCTACCTACCTACCTACCTACATACATACATACTTATCTACCTACCAACCTACCTTCACACATACCAACCTACCTACCTACCTACCTACACACCCACATAACCACCCACTTACCCACCTAACTACACGCCTATCTACCCATCTAACCACCCACGTACCCACCTACCTACCCACCCACCTACCTTCACACCTACCTACCCACCTACACACATACATAACCACCCACTTACATACCCACCTACATACCGAACTACACACCTACATACAGACACACATAGATACCCCAATACCTACCTACACACCTAACCACCTACCTACCTACCTATCTACCTACATACATACATACTTACCTACCTACATACATATCTAACCACCTACCTACCTACCTACTTACCACCCACCTACATTCCAACGTACCCAGGCACCTACCCACCTACATAAACACCTACCTACCCTCCTAACTACCCACATACCCACCTACACAATTACCCACCTACCTACCCACCTACCTACCTACCCAACTACCTACTTACCCACCTACCTACACACAAACCTACCCACCTACCTATTACCCACACACCTACCTACCTTCAAATCTACCCACCTACCTACCTACCTACCTACTTACCTACCCACCTACCTACATACATACATACCTACATACAAACCTACCTATCTACCTACCTAACTACCTACATATCTACATACCTACTTACTTACCTACCTACCTGCCTAACTACCTATCTACTTACCTACCCACCTACTTACCTACCTACTTATGTAACCACCTACCTACCTACCTAAATACCAACCTACCTAACAACCTACCTACCTACATACATACCTACCTAACTACCTACCTACCTACTTATCTACCAACATATCTACCTACCTACCTACATACCTACCTACCTCCCTACCCACCTACCTACCAACCTACCTAACTACATATTTATATACTGACCTACCTTCCTACATACCAAACTACATAGCTAACTACCTACCTCCATACCGACCTACCTACCTACCTAACTACATACTTACCTACTTACCGACCTAACTTCCTACATACCTACCTACCTACCTACCTTGCAACCTAACTACCTACCTATCTACCTACCCACCCACCTATCTACGTACCCACCTACTCACCCACCTACCTACCAAACTACCAACCTACCTACACACCCAGCTACTTACCAACATATCTACCCACATACATAACTACCAATCTACCCACCTACCTTCCCATCTACTCACCCACCTACACACCTCCTTACATACCTACCCACCCACCTATCTACACACCTACCTACACACCTATCTATCCACCCATCTACCTAATTGCCTACCTACCTAACCACCTAACTACCTGTCTACCCACCCACCTACCTACCTACTCAACTACCTACCTACCTGCCTGCCTACATACCTACCCACATACGTACGTACGTACCCATCTTCCTAACTATCTATCCATCTATCTTACTATCTATCTACCTATCTGTCTATCTATCTATCTGTCTGTCTATCTACTTACCAAACTACCTACCTACCTATCAAACTACCTACCTATCTACCTACCTACTTACCTATCTACCTATCCATCTTTCTATTATACAGCTTTCCATCAATATATCTATCTACCCAGCAGTCTAACTATCCATCTCCCTATCTACTTACCTACCTACCTACCTAACTAAATATCTACCTAACTACCTTCCTACCAACCTACCTTCGTACCTAGCCACCTACCTACCTAACTACCTACCTACCTACTTTCCTACCCACCTAACGACCTACCTACCTACCTACCCACCCACTTACCCACCTACCTAACTACCCACATACCTTCCCACCCAACCACCTGCCCACGTACCTACACTCCTACCCACCTATCTACCCAAATACCAACCTACCTACCACCCCACCTACCTACCCACCTACCTACCTAACCAACTATCTACCTACCCACCTACATACTTACCTAACCACCAACCTACCTACATACATACCTGCCTACCTACTTACCTACCAACCTAACTACCTACCTACCTAAATAACTACATACCTACCTACCTACATACTTACCTATCTACCTACCTACCAACCTACTTAACTACCGACCTACCTACATGCATACCTACCTACCTACATGCATATCTACCTACCTACATACATACCTACCCACCTAAATACCTAACTACCTACCGACCTACATACCCACCTACCTACCTACATATATACCTACATACCTACATACATACCTAACTACCTAACTACATACCTACCTACATACTTTCCTATCTACCTTCCTACCTGCCTACCAAACTACATACCTACCTAGCTACCTACCTACCGACTTACATACTTTCCTACCTAACCACCTACCTACCAACATACATTCCTACCTACCTACCTACCTAACTACATACCTTCATACCTACCTATTTACCTACCTACCTTCCCACCCACCTACCTAACTACCCACCTATCTTCCCACCTAACCACCACCTACACAATTACATACACACCTACCTAACTAGCCACCTACCTAGCCTCCTAATTACTCACCCATCTACCTACCCAACCACCTACCCTCCTACCTAACCACCTACCTACCAACGCACCTA
>Ga0123352_10002607_pt1 | contig 25350 bp, 18 predicted proteins | sample TergutLab28metaG_FD_89700 | JGI IMG/M metagenome (GOLD analysis project Ga0123352, IMG submission 89700) | Labiotermes labralis P1 segment gut microbial communities from Petit-Saut dam, French Guiana - Lab288 P1 | ecosystem: Host-associated > Arthropoda: Insects > Digestive system > Gut ...
GGGTGGGTAGAGGTATAGCTCTACTCTTCCATGACCGCGGCACTAGAAGGGGGTGAGTGGTCAGCAGCACGCCCCGGCCGCACTTTAACCCCGGGAAAGACCCGGTACCCATTGTACAGGAGGGTGGGTGGACCCCAGGGCCGATCTGGACGGGCGGAAAATCTCGTCCCCACCGGGATTCGATCCCGAACCGTCCAGCCCGTAGTCAGTCGCTATACCGATTGAAGCTTTCAAAGCTTTCAAAAAGATATGTTGGTATTCTCTTTTGTGTGGTGTTTCTTCTCAGAAGCTCTGTGCAAATGCACGTTAATGTGAAGGCTGTATTATACTGGGTGCTGACTCGGATTCCCCATGGCCCCGTTGTCAACTTTTCGTCTTCTATAATTGGCGTATCTAAAGTTTATATATCGTTTAAATCTCCATTTTTCCCATGTCCTGTTCGGTATATTATAGAGGAATACAAACTTTCATTTTATCACTTAGGATTGTAATGAAGTGCCAGACAGTACAGTGAGGACTGCAGTTAGTGGTCGAAGAAAACTTACTCGTTTTAACTCGTTTTAACGGTGATAACGGTAGTGTCACACACACACACACACACACACACACACAATCGTGAGGTGTGGAATTTTAACGGTGGGGACCGTGAACGCCATTGGCTTGTGGAACAGGCTCTTAGGGCTGCAGGAAGTTGAGGCTCATAGATTGTTATACAGTCGGTACATGAAGGAGGTAAGGTTGTCAGCCCTACAGACCGGCCACCTTTACCGCTTGGGAAACATCCTTTATACTCATTTCTGTTAGAGGCTGAGCCGACGCCCGGCCATAGTGCGGCCGGAAGGATTAAAGCAACGAAAAATACCAGTGCCCCAATCGGAAACCGAAACCACGACCTACCGGCTTGCAGCGCGTTGCCTCGACCAACTGCGCCACCGAGAAGATTCTGTAATTGTGCGGCACACTGAATTGGTTCTGTCGACAGAGCTGGCTAACCAGGGTGACGCAGAACATCGTTAGGGGTTCCGCGTGAAATCGCGGGATAAATAAATGCCGAGAAAAATTCCATATCCCTTCAAAATATCGCAGGGAAAGTGTTCCGGCAGTTGGCAGTACTAGCTTAATCTCCATGCCCTACCAGCTACCTGTTTGTTTTGCTTTGGTCATTTCGTATTAAAGGTTATATTTAGTCGTAGTCTGTGTTTTCGTAGGTATGGGTTCCTCGGAATGTGAAAAATTATTTCAGGAGCTTCTCCGTGGATAAAAGGTTGGGAAACACTGCGGTAGAACAAAGCTATTTACAGAGAAGTGATTCTGTAAGGCGAACCGAAATGAGCTGTTTAAATTATGGTTAGTGAACCAAACAAACGTTACCCTTAAGCAGCGTGTTATTGTGGTTAGACTTACACTTTGTTTCGTTCCTTTCAGTTGAAGTTTCCTGTGATTGTACGAGGTTAAGAGAAGCGTTTACCGCCACATTTAGTTTTTAGTATAGGCATATTTTGTTTTGGTGAGTGGGTGGGGGGGGGTGATCCATCAGGTTTTTTAATACTGAAAGACCATCGCAGCAAAAACGTCGGGAAGTACGGGTTTAAGAGAGACACGAGGATGAGACAGTCAACGAACAGTGTTTATGAAACAGAGTATTTCTTCAGAAGCTGGTATTTGCCCAGTTAACCAAGAAATTACCCTCATCTTATGGATCCAGAAGTTTTTTTACCACCTTTACAAGAGCCCGCCACTGATGTTTATTCTGAGGCAGATGAATCCAATCCACAAATTCAGTTTGTTTTTCTGTAAGACAGATTTTTATATCATTTCCCCGTCTACACATAGGTTTTACGGGCGGTTCCTTTCCTTCTCTTTTACTACCAAATATCTCTATACAGTTTTCTTTTCCATGCGTGCCGTATGCCCCGCTCACCTCATCGTCTTTTGAGTGAACGTCCTAGGAGTATTGTTTGATAAAGGTTACGAATTTCGGAGCGCTCATTATGGAGTTTTCTCCAGCCCTTGTTAAGTTATCCCTCTTGGGCACAGATACCCTCGTCAGGCTGGTATTCTTGAGCGCCGTCAGCCTGTATTCTTCCCTCGTTGTGAGAAACTAAAGACATTCTGTTATATATATAGGCTCTAGTCTGATAACATTTTGTATGGCTCTAATTCAACTCAGACGTCTCAGACACGTTTCATTCGCATGGCTCTCGAAAAACTGAATGTTCCTGCTCGTAATACATTTTTGTGTTATGCGTGGAGAGCAGGGTTGACAACGGCCCGCATTAATGCTGTGCTGGCACAACTTCTGACCCACCGGATAATTAAGTTCCACATCGATGCGACATTAATTAAAGATTAAAATCTTCTGGTGTGTTACGTTGTGTCGTTGGGTAAATAGCTGACGACGTTTCGAAGGATAGTGCTTTCGTCATCTTCAGGGACGAGCGGTCCAACGAGTTATTTTCTGATTTTTGTGAACGTAAAAGAAAACTAAGGTGGCGGTCTTCTGATTTTTGACAGTTACCCTCTATCCCACGTCGTAGCTGGAAGGTCCCAGGTATAAATCTCACGCTGGAGACCGGCAATAAGTGTTTTTACTCAGACCTTCCTGGCACATGTTTTTAAAAGAGATTTGTTGCACAGACAGTATATACAAGGTGTACAAAGATACAAAATTGTTCCTGCAACCAATTTCAATAAATGTGTACTTTATGGAACAAGTGGAAATGAATAATATGTATATAAATATAGGTGTAAATAACGCCAATGAAAAAGGAACAAAAAAAAAACACTGCGGCTTCTGGGAAGCTAATTAAAGCAGTATATGGTTCGTTGGCACATGTTAGGATAATATCTACATTAGGCCTTGAAATCCATCCTTGCGTATCTTATTCAGTTCACCAATCATATTCACCACGCTGTGTAGTCTTGGAGCAGGGGCAAAAAGTTTTTTTATTTTCTCCATAACGTCCAACCTAGCTCTGGGGCACACCCATTGGGTACCGGCCAAGTGTCCCGGGGGTCAAGCGGCCCGGGGTGTGAACTTGACCACGCGTGATTTGAGGCTTCCGCCGCAAAGTGGATGAGAACTGTGCTCTCCTGGGTTTACTACACAGCGAGTAGTGGGAATTATTTACTGACGTTTCGGGACGACCTATCAGCCCCATTAAAGGTCAAGAATCCCTTAAAGATGGGACCGAAAGGTTGTTCCGAAACGTTGGTAAAGAATTATCACTGCCGTTCACCTCCGGGGTTAAGAATGAGTGGAGCTATACGCCTGCTCCCCCTATTAGCCTTCATGGCACGGGCGGCGAAAGCTTTACCTTTTATAACCTTGAGCCCCAACAACTTCGTTAGGTACACCATAAATGACCATAGAGTTCGTGGAGCTATAACCCTGAAGAATGTAGCTTTAATTGTCACCGGAGTCCTTGTTTACTGAAATGAAGACCTTCTTCGAAGTTAACATTAATTAGGCTAACATTATTGTTAAGTATATTTGCGCACCTACTGTCTAACACAGCTAGGGCAGTAGAGACGCAACGTTCGTGTATTAAGTGTGTGTTGGATGTTGCGTGCAGTTCGATCGCAACTATTCGTATGCCGTTATTCGCGTGTGCTTCTAAGTAAATAAGCTTTCTTTGTACGAACTGAAATGTTTGCTGCGGAATTCAAACAACTGGAAACTATCAAACGCGACCAACCAGAAGACACGGCATGTGTCCGTTGCAAACAGCAGACGTATATCCGAAAAACATAGCTGCCGTCATACAGGTCGTGTTTATCGGACCAAACGATTAAATGATACTCATGCTTACACGTGTGATTATGAATGTTTGCTGGTCACGTGAAATGGTGCTTGTGAGCCCTTTAAATTTTTCGGTTGACTTAAAAATCCTTACAGAACCAACAAATGCACAGTTCTGCTATTGTGTATTAATTATCTGCCATCGTCAGCTCCCTGATGATGGCATTTAAGCCGAAACATGTAGCAGGTAATTAAGAGTGAAATACATAATAGCAGAACTGTGCATTTGTTGGTGCTGTAAGGATTTGTAAATCATTTACAATGCACGGTATGAACAAGATGGAAGTTTTCGGTTGACGTTTGTTGTAAAACTGGGTCCGTGCATGATGGTGGTATACGTTTACTGGTAATGGTACTGTGTCGGAGTTTCTTGCCTTGTTGGTTTGATTATTAATTCCTTGTTTTAGTAATTATTTATTCTGAGTTGAGTTTATTATTTTACTTAAGTTATGCCAGTAACAAGCAGTCCCGTTACAGGCCTGGAGTGGCCCAGAGGGTTTCAGGAAGATGAGGTTCCCAGATTTCATGACAACGGCACAGGATGATGGTAAGGTTGTCAGCCTTACGCGCCGGCCTCCATTGCCCCAGGAAATGCTCCAGGTACTCATTTATGTTAGAGGCTGAGTCGACCCCAGTGCCATAGTAAGTTATGCCAGTAGTAGCTGAAATATTATGCTTGTTCAAACAACTGCAATCGAGAAGAGGTAGGCTGTATTATTGTTAGTAGGGTTAGACCTCCATCTAAGAAAGTGTTTAGATTAAATTTATGCTATTATGGGCGAAGTAATATCTGCCATTAAAAGTAATTCTCCCTGGGCGTTGAGGCTGTCATCCCATTGGCACACCGATGCACCTGTCCTCGAACAGCTCCCGTGGGAACTGTTTCTTCGACTAGAACAGACCCCGGTAGGGTTTTCTTTAGTAGGAACTTGCATATTTATTGCACCGAACTTGCCATATGCCTTTTCTAGACTTTGTCCCAGGGAAAATCGATGTCCTGACTGTGGTCTTCATCCTGTCACAGAACAGCACTTAAATTGTAACAAGTCTTTTCTGCTTAGTTTTCTGTTCGAAGAAGGCCGTTTTAGACGCCATTTTTAGTACTCTTTATGCTGTATTTAAATTTTACTATGCATGATGCCATACCTTGCTAAGAAGTCGAGATAGCCCAGTCAATGTAGTGCGTAGGCTACAGATTGGGCGGCGGAGGAGTCGCGATTCGATTGCCGGCAGAGGCAAGCGACTTTTCCTTTCGTAATTCTTTGACCCGCTCTGAGGGGTCACCCATCCTCCTATGTAGAGGGCACTGGAGGTTTTATCCAAGTAGGTAAAACGGCCGGGTCGTGAAGACGACCACTGACATCCCAGTCCCAAGGTTTATGTTGGGTGGGTCTATACCTCCACTCCGTCAGACGTCATCACGGTGTGGTGCTTACTTGCCTCTTACTTTTTAGTATTTTAAACCCTTTGAGTACCACGCATTTAGAGTACTGACGTTATGTGTAAGTACTTGAATAACCGTCTCCACAACTTAATTGACGCAGTGTCAATTCGTCGGATTACGTATTTCGACCGAAACGGTTGTCTTCAGGCTACAGTATTTGGGACTACAAAATTGTGGAAAGATTTAAGTAACTTCCCAAAGGCAACAGCGTGTGGTGAGAAAGGAGAGTCTGTCTATGCAGTGTACTGTAAGTAGACGGAAGTTCGGACACGATATGACGGTGATTCCGTCTTATCGGAAAAATATGCCTGTAGACAGTGTCTGGATTATTGACGGTGTGGATACACAGCTGCCGTTTACCTTTGCTAGAAATCTTGTCCCCGGACTAGAGATAGGTCTACTTATTGGCAAGATCTTAACTGTTTACAAAATCTTATATTTTGGACATCGGTTTTTCAGCATTGAAACCATTACATGCTAATGAATATACGACGAAGTTCTGAGTCCGGTGGCACAGTTTTTATGTAATTGCATGTTTGTAATGCCAAATTGCCTGAAGATGATCATGTCAGTCGAAACTTTTAGCCATGTTGAGTGTTAATGAAGTTATTAAGCACTTCTTGAATAACGTGTAAAACGGCGGGGTATACAGCGTTTGAAATGTGATGGCACACACGCAGGAACCAGATTTCGTCCTTCGGCGAAACGGACGAGTTCATTTAAATCAGCTGGGGCGTCAGTTCAGTCGACTACTGGCAGCCGAGGTGTGCGCATCGGCGGTTGTAATGCTGGATACACCATGTTACGAAGTAGTGTGAAGGGTAATGGCTACCCACTCCATTCGTTAGTTTCCCCTTCACTTCCCCTCCCGTGTGTCACCGCGTGCCATCACATTTCAACTGGACGCTACCTAGCATTAAATTTAGAGACAGTGAGTGACGAATTCGATCTGGATGTAGGCCTATGTGATGTTTAACTGGGTCTGTGTAAGGAACCGGTTCTGCTGTCTCCGAACGATAGAAGCTGCTTGTGGCTTTTCACCACAGGTTATATGTTGCTGTGGAAATAAAGATGAAACTTGCTTTAAATAAAATCCTTGGACAGATTAAGCTGTCACCTTCAACTGAAAGACTGTCGCAAGAAAAAGTTTCTCCCCTTTCTTCATATCAACTCATGTTTTCATTTCGGACTTACGAAACGTAACTGATGAAAGTGAAAGTTATGGGATTTGACACAGGGAATGGTCTGGCTTGTCTTGGCTTGACCCTGACGTGACAGTGCAGTTTAGAGTTCTGTTTCATTGTCGTAAGTAAATGTTTTGTCTGTTTACTTGCACTAAGGAGACTAAGATATGAAATAATGCCTCGTGCTGTGCTCTGCCCTCAGCCGTAAACATTGTTGTAACGTGTTGTAAATTGCGCACACCTTCCGCTACCAAGAATACCCACCTATATTAATACGACCAGTGTCATGTTACACGCACCGATGTGTGTGGTTTGTGTTTTATTTCAATGGAGGGGCGATGTGGCTTTATTTATCCACCCCAGCCGTGTCGGCAGCCGGTGGCTCATATGGCGGAGTGCTGTGTACTCGAAAGCGAGGCAAGGATTGCTGGCGGTCCGTAACGTAACGCATGCGAAAAGCATTAGACACGGTACAAATCATATAGAAATAGGGTCACTTTCGTTCAAAAGTAGGATGCTCATACGAAAGGTTGAGTTATTTCGAAATTTACGTACATTTCCATATATAAGCCGCCGCTTTCTCTTTCCCTTCCTCCTCCTACTGCGCCACCTTTGTCACCAAGTCTCCAGTTGACGTTTAATATAGTAAAAGGTAAAGTTCACCCTATAACAGGCCACGAAGGCCCAGAGGTGGAGTAGAGGTATAGCTGTACCCTTTCTTTAACCTCGGCGCTAGATGGGAGTGGGTGATCAACGCCACGGCCCGGCCGCTTTACCCCGGGAAAAGACCCGTACCCATTGTGTAGGAATCTGGGTGGGCCCCAGGGTCGGTCTGGACGGGTGCGGAAAATCTCGCCCCCACCGCGATTCGATCCCCGGACCTTCCAGCCCGTAGCGAGTCGCTATACCGACTGAGCTATCCCGGCCCGTTGAATATAGTTTATTCCTAAGAATATAATTACTGGCCGGGTGAACTTGCGGATTAAATCCAGGATTGCCGTGGCAAAAGTAGCATTCAACAAGAAGACTCTTTTGACCAGCCAGTTGTACTTAAAATTGTGCTTAATAAACCAGTAAAATGCTACATTTGGAGCATAGCTGTAGTGCTGAAATTTGAACACTTCGGAAAGTAGGTCAGAAATACCTGGAAAGTTTTCGAATGTGGAGCTGGGGAAGGATGTAGAAGATCGATTGGACCGATCGTGTAGCAGTATTACATAGAGTCAAGGAGGGCAGGATTATCCTGCATACACTAAACAGAAGTAAGGCTAACTGGTTTGGTACATTTTGCGTAGGAACTGCCTCCTAATATACGTAATTGAGGTAAAGATAGAGGGAAGGGCAAGACGAGGAAGAAGACGTAAGCAGCTACTGGATGACCTTAAGAGAAGGAGAGGACACTGGAAATTGAAAGCGAAAGCACTAAAACGCACTCTGGCGAACTCGCTTTGGAAGAGGCTATGGACCTGTCGTAAGGCAGACTTCAGAATGCATGAATGGTAGAACGGGACATACGGGCACGAGAAGTTGTATGATCATGGTCTTTGTGTAGGTCATTGGAAGAATAGTGTCTGTTCTTGCTAAGCAGACACGTCTACTGCCTGTTCTTACCATATACGTTTCTGCGCCTCATCTTAAATCATGGAAGTTGTATCTTCTCAGAAGAAGAGTGCTGTACGACGAAGGAAAAGCCTACACATAAGACTTGTTTTGTGTAGTTCTGCTAATAGGGGTGCCTTACTGAGACTACGTTCAGTCATTTGAAGCACAATGGTTACTATACAGGGCGTATCTGCAATGCTTGGGCAAACTTAAAGTTCATATCAGTCTATGTCCGCGGTAAGCGAGGTACAGTCCAATCACGTCTTGACTTCAGCCTTTTAGATTTTGATATGTGGGGACACTTAAAACCGTGCATTTAGCTCCAATTGGAAATGAACGGACACTTCACCAGCGCATTTTGAATGTCTATGAAACCATTCCCAAACGCCCTGGGACATTTACGAGGGTGCGACAGATCATGATCAGATGTGTCCGTGCGTGTATTGATTCAAGTGGAGGACATTTTGAGCATTTGTTGTGTATTGTAACTGATGAAAAAGAACTCAACAGTTATTGATTTGGGAACGTGTACTGTAAATGTATTGTGTCAGTTTTTAGTAAAATATTACATATTCGAAGCATTTGTTATTGAATGTAATCTTTCATTTAAACTGGAAAACCACTCATTTCCGGATAGAACCTTTTGCTCTGTTTTCGTGGGAACTCATTCTTGAGGTTTGTCCATGCGTTTTAGATAAACCCAATGTTGCACCACTGCATTGTCACTTGACAGCTCACGCAGTGCATTTGTGTCGTATGACCCTCACGGCACACAGTTATTCTTTCTGCAAACAGTATTGACCAGTTGGTCTTCAAGTTTGGACGCACTGTATTTGATGTGAGGTTGCAATTGAATTTGTGGGTATAGTTTAGGTTTTTCTCCGGGTACTTCGGTTTTCCTTTGTCAGTACCATTGTTGTATACTCATCTTCATCTTAATACTGCTCGTATCAGAAGGACAAGCGGGCGAAAACTGGGATCCTTCAGACACAGCAAAGGTCTTTCGGATATCGAGGGGCACTGGAAAGAAAGGTACTTTTACATTGCCCTTTAATTCTTTCATGGATTAGCAGGTTTTTTAAATAGTAATGTAGAAACAACACTGTCCTTTAGGGATATAAGCGATTAGAAATGTAGCGGTTAGAAATGGCAGTACAACGCTCTAATGTGACCTTTATTTAAGAAAAGGTTCGTTGTAATCCGCTTGTAAATTTTGTATATTCATATTCAGATGGAAGGAGACTAAAATGGTTGAATGGAATAATTTCATAATAAAATGTAATTAAAAGTAAGTGCCTAATCCAGGAAATAATTCGAATTTGCATTTTTATGCATCATGTAGACTATCGATTTTAATCGTAGGGTGAAATGGAAGACAGTGATAGTGTCTTTACACTGTCGCTGTTTTTCTGCGCTTGTTACATGATAAAACTAGTAATACGTTTTCTGAGAATCTGCGGTTTTGGAACAGTTCGTAATGCGGAGCATGGATAGCATGATTTTAATGTTTAGTTCACTTATTTAGGCTTTGAGCCAAGTGGTTTAGGATGAGGATACGTACAGAGGATGCAAATTGAAGTGCCTGCAGCCAGTTTGTCCATGTCGGCGAACCATTTTAAACTCTTTGGTATTTTAGTGTTTCAGAGAGAGAAATATTTGCTTGCGGTTGCACAAGGGCGGATAACAAATAAAAACAAACTTTAACATGTGTTCATTCAGTCGTTCATAAATGTGAAGTCCTTGTAGATTACAAATCAATATTGTGGCACACACTGGTGTGTGTACATAGAGCCGCAAAATGATGGGGAGGTGCCGCGTCATCCCACCGTGTCTGTTTTCTCCTAGCCCCGAAAATATTCGTTCTGCTGTCTGGTATAAGAACGGAGACAACTATTTTATGGGGTAACATTTTTAAAGAGGGAAGATCTTACTACGTCAGTAAATAGAGATGGGGTTTCGGTCAGAACAACGCGTGTGTTTTCACTGCGCGTACATGAGTCCAGTAGATTTTGTGCTTATAAAGTTGTGGGTACATAATGCATGCAGGACGCACGTACGCGAGAGACGAGAATTGTATATATACAGTTCCGGTCGGAAATTTTCAAGGAAGAGACTGACCACTTGGAAAACCTAATCGAAATTGGGAGGATAATATTAAAGCGGATCATGCCCCATTCGAGTAGACTTGTACCTTTGCACGCTATTAGGGCGTATGGTGAAGTGGGTATATGATTTTATCCCGGCATTCGATGGAGATGATGGCTAGCTTAACGCTTCGGCCGGAATTTCCTCGCGGAATGTGCCCCCAATACTCATTGATAGGAGGCCGATCTGGACGGTCTGAGAAAGAAAAATTATTTTCCTTTTGCCGGGAATCGAACCACAGTTCTTCGATTGTCTAGACTGTAGCTTTTTGAAGCCTGAAATTTATGTAAATGGTATAGAAATTTAGTTCAAGCTGTACCAAGAATTTCCTGAGTGTGTAAAGTCAGGGTCAGTCAATTAATGTTGTTTAGGAAAATAATCACTGTTTCTTCTGAGAATCTTAACGCAAAACGTTATACACTTTTTGGCAAGCGTGAAAGGGTTAAATAAAGATGGTGGTAATTTGTGTACTTTATTGGTCTGGCTTGGTATGGGGACCAGTGAATGGCTTTTGTGAACACGGTGTGGGGACCAGTGGATGGCTCTTTTGAATACGATGTACGGACCATTGGATGGCTTATATGAACATTGTGTAGAGACCATTAGAAGACTCTTATGAACACGGTATATGGACCGGTGGAAGGCTTGCATGAACAGAGTAGAGGAACCAGTGGATGGCTTTAATGAACACGGTGTAGAGACCAGTGAATGGCTCTTATGAATACGTTGTGAGGACTAGTGGAAGGGTCTTATGAACACGGTATAGGGACCAGTGGATGGTTCTTATGAACACAGTGTAGGGACCGATGGATGGCTGTTAAGAACAAGGTATAAGGACCGGTGGAAGGCTCCTGTGAACACGATAATGAGCCTTCTGGTCCCATAAAACGTGATTTTTTTAAACGGCTCATCGACCATTATTTTCTCCAGGAGGACTATATTGGCGTCAAGCTTACAGTCTAAAAATGGAAGTTTGCTTGTGAGTTAAGTTTAAAGAAGGATACATACAGAATCCTTTAGTATGCTACATTTATGACATTCGTAGGCGGAAGACGGAGACACACCAAATCTCATATAAAGCATTACGTTCGGCATCGTCTGGGTTAAAAGACACAAACATGCATAATATCTGACGATTATTGTGCGACAGGTATGGTATGGTATCTTACACATTGACAACGGAGACTCATCGAGTGGTTTCTGTTCTTCAGTTGATGTAGGAGTGTGGAACTATGTCGAGAAGTGTTATAACTAGATCACGTGGAAGCGCCATATCGTGCATATTCAGTGAAGTCTCGATTTTAGAGCATTCCTCAAGGTTTGTGATGTATACGAGAGGAAGGCTGTCCACGAATGGGCGCATTTTAGTCGAAAGGCCGAATACCCCTCCACTAACAAAGCCCTGGTCAGTTGAAACTGTAGTTTAACGACAGCAGCTGTCGTATTTTCCGTCACGTTTTCAACAGGTATTCAATTAGCGTAGGTAGCGTGAAGAAAACAGTGCACCTTGTAGCACTTAACATTCAAACATATCCCATGCCAGCGACAGAAGCCACAGTATACAAATGGGGAAGGTTATTTTACTCGTACGAAACAAATGGCCGGTCCAAGTGGCCGCACCGTCTAAGGCGTGGGTCTGCAGCCGCTCGCTTGCTGAAATAGAGGGTTCGAATTCCACCGGGGGCATGGGTGTCTTGTCTCTTGTGAATGTCGTGTGTTGTCAGGTAGAGGTCTCTGCGACGGGCCGATCACTCGTCCAGGAGACCTCTGCCGCGTGTGTATCATTGAGTGTGATGCGGCGAAACAATAACCTCCTACCCCCGCAGTGAGTAGGTAGAAGAGGTCAGGCAAAGAGAGGAAGAAGAAGAAGAAGAGATTAGGCAAAGAGAGGAAGAAGAGGAAGAAGCAGAAGACAAATGAAAACATATAATTGCCAAATTTGTTTAATATTTTTCACGTGGGACACTTTGAGAATATCGTTCCATTGCATTACAAAGTGATGCTGATGTTGCAGGTAGAATTAGCTGAAACATGTTTGTTTTGAAAGATTTATTGCATAGAAAATATTTACGGCATTTGGACCGTGCATCATTGTGATAACTGAAGAATAAAAACCAACTAGATGCCACTTGTTATTTTATTATACTTCTTACATGCTCAATATGCCCATCATCAGGAGCTCGTGACTATATTGTTGCTTATCACATTGGTCATTTCGGTGTTGGTTTGCTGTAGGTTGGAGGTTAGGTGCGGTTAGGCTGGAGTAGTGTCCGGGCTGCAGGCTAAAGCACGACCGCAGCCCGGACACTACTCCAACCTAACCGCACCTAACCTCCAACCTACAGCAAACCAAGAACGAAACGACCAGTATGGTAATCAACATCATAGTCGCGAGCTCCTGATGATGGGCATAGTAATGCCCGAAAAATGTCGAGCCTATAAGAAGTACAATAAAATAATAAGTGGCATCTAGTTGGTTATTATTCTTCAGTTATTTATTGCATGTTCGGGGACAAGTTACAAAATTGTTCCCTTAACCAATTTGAATAAATATTTATACAGTGACAAAAGTGAAATAAACATGAATATAAATATGAATATAAATAACAGCATTGAAAAATCCTTGAAAAACTCTGCGACGCAGCTGAAACATAGTTAATTGGGCAGAATGCCCTTAAGGTCCTGCTCGTCACTGTAGGGACAGTCACATTCCAGTCAAGAGTCGGTCATGTATTCTTCACGACCTTTTAATAGGCGTTGTCACACTGACACCCCCGTGCTAGGCGCGGTGTAGTTGCGAACAGCTGCATCTAAATGCTGGCCAGTATTATTTTCCCTGACAGTGAGGCGACCATGAGTATACCGTGAGTGTACTCATGGTGGGGATGCGGCCTTCACCGGAAGAACTACTGAGCGTTTATTTGTTTAAAAACAAGTAGTCAGTAGAAATAAATGTTTGTTAATAAACGAAAATATTTGTTATATACTACTGATGAAAAGAGACCCCCCCTCCAAGGTTTTTCGAACAAGTTAATTGATTACTCGGTTTAAATCCATGTAATTTGTTGATAGTTTAGTGGGATCAACCGAAGTGCACCGACTCTTCGCATCAGTGAACTCACTAATAAGATCGTAGTAGAATGGAAAAACTTATCGCAGTGGTTCCCAAAGTGTGTTCCACGGATCCGAAGAAATTCGCGACCCGTTCCTAGGGGATCCGTGGTTACATTTCTGTAATGGCTACGTTGAAGTTCACTTATTTTTTAAAGTGACAGGAATAGTGTTTTGTTAAAAATAATGGAGGAACTTCTTTAATTGGCGATTATGTTTATTTCGTATGAACGTTAGAATATCTTATTAGGATCTTCCTCCACGAAGCGAGCGACCATGATTTTAGTTAATGTCAAATCACACGACGCATTGTTACTTATGCTACTGGTATGTATTAATATCTATAAAAAATCAGTTCTGAGATATAAATTTGTAATTTTGGATACCTGTCATCTGGACGGTGTATTTGTGTGGGCAAGGATGAAGAGATCCGTGGTTATTTTTGGAAACCAAAAGGGATTCGCGACCAAAAAGCTTGGGCAACACTGACTTATCTTGTTAGTCATTAGTGTGTGTGGGTGAATCAATGTTTTTAAGGCTTTGAAACCAGTTGTTTATAGAAATATTATTTAAAATCCAGTTTCTTCTTGAAAGAAAAAGCACCGCGCCTCTGTTACAAAGAACAACCAGTTATTGAGAAATTTGTGGTCCTATGGGTGTTATATCATGCAGTTTCGTTGATGGATACATTCTCGTTCCAACATTAGGTTAGGTGAGAATGGAGGTAGCAGGTTTATCAGAAACGTTGGTGCTTCTCTACTAAATTACCCGATGTTACTAATCGCTGTTTATTTTGAAAACCATACAAAATCTATGAGTGCAGTCTCTGGGCAAAATGTAGTTCATTAAACGTACAGCATGTGGTGTATATATTTACTGATGTGCTTCAGAGGTGTGAGTTAACGTACGATGAGGAATGTATTCAGTATTCCCTTCGGCGATATTAGATACAGAGATGTTTCTGCGGGTCGGAGTTAATTCTTCTGTGGTTTGTGAATTACTTTGAAGTGCAGTATAAAGGTGCACTGCTTGAACGAACATTATAACTTGATTGCTTGCCGTCATTTGGTGCAGAATCTTCTGTCTTCTGGTTTGTTTACCAGACATATAAGTTATGCAGAACTTTAAATTGTCCTTTTGTTTTGTATGGGTGTTAAGCTTGGTGTGTCAGCTGAGGGAGGAATGTAAGCTGAGGGTGTTTGAGAATAGGGTGCTGAGGAGGATATTTGGGCCTAAGAGAGACGAGGTAATAGGGGAGTGGAAGAGGCTGCATAACAAGGAGCTTAATGATCTGTGCTCTTCGCCAAATATTATTTGGGTCATAAAATGAAGAAGAACGAGATGGGCGGGGCGCCTGTGTTACGTGTGGGAGGCACGAGAAGTGTAGACATTGTTTTGGTGGGGAGCCAGTGGGGGAAGACACCATTTGGAAGACCTAGGTATAGGTGGAAGGATAATATTAAAATGCATCTTCGTGAAGTAGGATGGGGGAGGCATGGACTGGATTAATCTAACTCAGGAAAGAGACAGGCGGTGGGCGCTTGTGAATGCAGTAATGAACCTTCGGGTTCCATAAAAAGTGGGGAATTTCTTGACTAGCTGAGGACCTGTTAGCTTTTCAGAAAGGACTCCACATCATTGAGTTAGCTTTGCTTAAAGAGGAAACCTTGTACTTTAAGACATATAACGGCGGTTTTCATTGACATAAACTCCATGAAGGAGTGTCCCTTTTGAGAAGTTAACAGTTGCTCAGTTTGTAAAGAAGTCCCCCACGTTTTATGGAATCCGAGGGTGCATTGTTGTGTTCACAAGAGGCCGCCACTGGCTCCTGCCTTCAGACGAATCGCGGTCCCAACACCCCTTTCCCTCCGATGTATATGATACACCAGTTTAAAGTCATCTCTTTGTCTTTTAGAACTAGGTCTTGCCCAGTTCTCTCATTACTTCGGGCTTTCGTTTAGAACTTTGTGTACGTTTCGTCTGTCCCATGCTAGCCACGTAGCACGATCATTTCACCATCTGTCAGTTTATTTGATCATCATAATATTTTAGTGACGAGTACAAATAAATAAATGTTAATAAAAATCCAACTAGATGCAACAGTATGCAGTAAATAAATATCTACATACTTTTGCATCTAGTTGGATTTTTATTAACATTGAATTATGATGCACGGAACCATGAGCTTAAAATTACAAATAAATAAGTTTCCCCATTATGTCATTTTCATCCTCAGGTAATATCTTCCCTCTCAAGTCCACATATTTTCCTGAGCATCCTTTTCGGGAAGGCCTGTTTGCGTTCTCTTCGTATTGCAAGTGGAACATAACGTGCATAACGGCAAGCAAAATCGTGGCTTTGTACAGGGTCCGGCAGAGATACCTGACGACTTGGCAACACAGCTGTGAGTGGAACCGTTGGCGTGGGGAATTTGTCCTTGCGCGCCCTTCTAGCGAGACCCAAAGCATTTCAGTTGCCATGGAGCGCTGGTCTGTAGAGCATCGTGCTTTCGCTGTTGTAGTTGTGACTCAGCGGATATTTCGTCGGCACTTCAGTATTCATCGGAACGGCAGTCACTAGTCGCAGTACTGTACTGTTGTGGGCGAGAAACTGCAGAGAAACAGCGTCTGCCGCAAAAAGAAAACGTCCAGGAAGAGAGCCTTAACTTAGAACTCCTGAGAACATCGAACGATTGAGTCAGCCTTTTGTCAGAAGTCCCCCGCTTGCGGGAATGTGCTGACAAGGGACGCCACCTCGGGACGCCACCTCACAGACACTATATTCAGGAAGTGAATATTGTAATTAAAGTGCTTTGAGATAAAGATAATTTTAGTAATAAATTCACATAAAAAGACAGTATACTTTTAATTTTATTGTAACTTAAAAGTCGTCAGGTTTTTCTGCGTGACCCTGTATTTATTACTTCGCACTTTTTTTTAAATAACAGGTGGGAGGACAAAAGATTATAATTGAACAGTAATAAGATTTCACAAATTTAATCTGCTGTGTACATGACTGTATCATAGTATCATTTGCACAGAGTGGAAGTGCATTAACTATTTTAAAACTACTTGAGATCAAGGTATTTCAGCAGACTAAGATTATCATTAAGTGTATTTCTAAATTTAGTAGCAGCCCAAGTGTCACCTCTTGACGTCACTTTGTTTATATTGCTGCTATGACGTCAGAATATAACATATATATATATATATACATATTGGTGGTGGGCGGAATTGTTTTCATTCGAAACCGGCGTATTGATTGGTTCATTGCGGCGTATCTGTTGGAAATACTGGGGCATGCGCAACTCACACCAACAAGTTTCGCTGGATTTCCGCCGTGTTACTGCTGCAATGGATACCACGCAGCGTCGCTGAGGTGGTCCTTGCCGGGCGACGAGATATAAATGAACCCTTGCATCTCATGAGCTTGTAAGGTGGGATGACCAGTTACGATCAGTAGTTTCAAGTAGCTCCAGTAATCTCCTTTTGCATTCACGCCAAAATCAAGTAAGGAACAGCCTCACAATGGTCATTCAGCTTCAGAAATAAATGGGTCAGATATGTTCCCCTAGTTGTCCACTTCTCTTCGTCCCTTCTTCGTAAATAATGCTACAGGTGGCATGGTGGAAAATGCATAAGAGGCTTCACACTCGCTTATGCATCTTATATGGGTGTTGAATGTTAAGGTCATGGAGCGCACGCAGGCGTTTCGGCGCGTTACAAAGCCGGGCGCACCAGGAGAGATTTTCTCAGGTATGTTTCTTTGAATCTCATTTTCTTCAGCGGGGTTGGGGGGAGGAGATGGCCTCACGGAACACTTAACCAATACAACTGATTTTTTTTATGGCTTGGCAGCCCGTAGTGGGCCAGGACCTCCTCATCGTCCAGGCTTCACGATCATACTCAGACACACCACACTGGGCAGGACTCCTCTAGATGAGTGATCAGCCTGACGGAGAGACCTCTACGTGACAGCACAGAACCCACAACAGACAGATATCCATTCCCTCGGCAGGATTCGAACCCACAATCCCAGCAAGCGAGCGGTCGCAGACCCACGCCTTAGACCGCCCGGCGATTGGGATCGGCAATATAACTGATAGGCTTATATTAACAAGTTACAAAATGTACGCGTGCCGTATTATGGAGTATTCGATCTTCTGCAAATCCTAGCAACAAAATTACAATGGACACACACATTTCTTAGTGCGTCATTTGTACCGCTCTTGTAAGGGTACACGGAAAGCACAAACTATGTGGAGCAGCAGATTTCCATTTTTGGCACTGAGAATTTAAATTGTTCCGTTTTATGGGTGTATTTTCCTAGCTTATGCGCATGGGTCCAATAGTGATAGGAATTGCACGGGGTGGGTGTGTGTGTGTGTGTCGGGGGGGGGGGGGTGGCCGGGGGCCAGGCGCGCAGAAACTCGGGTAGAGATTCTCATGTAAGTGATCGTTAAAATCTTCCATCTCAGTAAAAAGTGAAATGGGTGCGAGTTTTTCATAAAACTGTTGTGAACTGTAGTGAAGAGCCCTTCGGACGTTTTCGAGTTATATGCGGGTCTCACAGACGGTTGGGCGGGTAGAGGGACTTTAATACGTGCTGCGCAAGGATGCAAACGCCCCTAAAAATGAAATGTTCTGGAACACATTCATGTTCTTCTAAATCGTGTGTCTTCAACCCACGGCCCACGACCTGCATGCGGCCCGTCAGGTTAGAGTGTGTGGCTAGGAGCCATATTTTTAAAATTATGTGTATGTAACAACACGCAGTAATTTAGGCGGTTAGGCATACCACTTATTCTTATTTCTCCACGTGCGTCCCACGAAACATCTTACAATAACGGGTGTGGCCCTTCGCCGTAAATAAGTGAGACGTCCCGAAATTCGGTGATTGTCATTTGTTTTCAATCAGCGGATGCGAAATTGCAAGAAGTAAGCGGAATTTGTGTTCGGTGTGTGCGTCTTTATTTGCAGCTCGGTCGGGTGGGTGGAACTCTCTGTCCGATTTCGGAAGGTCTCTGTTTCCAAACTCGGCCAGCGGAACATTTATTATGAGATTTGTCTTGGCTTTCCTCCGTCCTTCTAGGCAGACTCCGGCATGGTACCTATAATTGTGCCACGACCCACTTTAATCCATTGCCCTTAAAATGCTTTACTCCCTAATCAACCTATCATTCAACGTTGTTACCGATATTGAAGACACCGTGAAGTAAACTACAAGTTAATTCATATCTGGAACGGAACTGGCAGCCATTGCTCATTTATTTTTTATATTTCTTGTTGAAGCTGGTGCAGTTTTGAATTTAATGGTAAGTGATTTTGATGATATCCATTTCTGTGCGCCGTTCGCATAGTCGCGAGCGGCGTCAGTAACTTCGTCACACCTGTCCATGTGTTCGTCTGTCCGCATGTATTAGCGCGGATACCACTGGACGGATTCTCGTGGGATTTTATATTGGGGACTTGCCGAAAATCTGTCGACAAAATCTAGATTTATTTTGAATCGGATAAAAATATCGGAAAATTTACGTGAAGACCAGCGCTTGTTTGGTTGTCGGCGACATAAAGTCACCATGAAACATTGTTATGCAACACCAGATGTTTTTATGTTGACAGTAACACGTAGCTAAACAATACACAGGGAACGCGTTGTTGCTTTTCCATGGCAACAATGGTTACGTGAGCGCGCCACTGTGTTATTGCGGTAGTTGGTGTGTTGGGTTCGGTGACATAAGACCTACCGGTAGTTGTATTTCCACAGTCATTTGCTTCGTGCATTCCGTGGTCGCGTTTGGGTCATGTGGCGAGTTACTGGAGCTCTGTGGCTTGTACACGTACAGACTGACGACAAGAAACCTGTACAGTTACCTTCTTATAACATTGAAATGCTGATATGAAACCATTTTTTGTAAATTGAAGCTTTTTGTAAGGAGGAACTAAATTTTTGTGTATACTTCTACGACGTCAAGACGTTAGAAATTGTAAATCACTCCCCATCTCATAAGAGGTTCAGGCTGTGTTTGAATTAATAGCTGGTTGGTTACTGCTTAATAAGTAATGAGCCCGTCTGTACATCCATGTTAGATTTTTTCTAAATATTCTTTGATGTTCGTGTAAGCAGTTGAATATCTTTATACGCATGGCAAGCCTGTGTGGCCACAACTGTTGTTACATTGTGTTAAATTGGGTAGTAATGCAAGTAGTAAAGTCAAGAGCAGAATTTCTCATTGTTGTACATTTCTTGAAGTACGTGGATGTTGTACAGTCGGCAAGGTAAAATTTTCACCTTACAGGCCCAGTGTGGCCCAAAGGTGGTTAGAGGTATAGTTCTACTCTTCCATGGCCGCGGCGCTAGAAGGGGGTGAGTGGTCAGCAGCAAGCCTCGGCTGCACTTTACCCCCGGGAAAGGCCCGGTACCCATTTTACAGGAGGCTGGGTGGGCCCCGGGGCCGGTCTGAACGGGCGGAAAATCTCGTCCCCACCGGGATTCGATCCCGGACCGTCCAGCCCGTAGTCAGTCGCTATAACGACTGAGCTACCCGGCCCACCTGTATAGTGGGTAGTATCATAAAATTTGTTGTCATTCTACATGGAATTGAACGCATTTGGCACAGTGACATATTTGGGAATTCTCGTTACAGACTGATATCAGTAGCATATTCTGTGTATGAGTGGGCGGGCGGGACCCACATACTTCCATGTTTTTTTTTTTTTGCTCCTTCTCCCACATGTTGCAGAATCTGTTTTTGTTTTTAAAGCGTCGAGTACTTTAATGTCATACTTTGCTCATGGAACTTCTTCAGTAAGTGCCTGTGGTTCCGTGCTTGTCAAGCAAGTAACATGAGTGTACGCAGTCACACATTTGTTGAACATGTTGTATGCGGTGTATTTTATTTTTTTAATTGACCGATAAGAGCTGACCCGACGCTCCGTTAGCGTTGCGTTGTACGCCACGTCTCTGGAGGCTTGACAACCGATGAAGGTAAGTGTGCAAAGTATCGCGCTGATAATAACCTTGAGAGTGTATAATAAAAACACTACCTGTGCTGTAGCAGATGCTGAAAAATGTTGACCTGATGGAATGCACCCAGTACTACTGCGGTAGACGTTGATTACTCTGTGGAGTTCTGAACAGAGTGGGATTTAACGCACTCACGTACGAACGTTAACGCCTTTTTGCACTGGTATTCTCGTACTTACAGGTAACATTACAGTCGCATTTGGCCACAACTTTTGAAATTTAACGGTCGTGATATTTAAAAAATTACCTTCCTTCTACACTGTGTTCCCGGGTTCGATCCCAGATCAGTCGGTGTGGGATTTGTGGTGGGCAGAGTGGCACTGGAATATATATATTTTTTCCAAATACTTCGGTTTACCAGCCCATATCATCACACCATTGCTCCATAGTAATGTCATCCGCCACCGACGCTGTGAATCGTAGCAACTGACAATAGCGTCGTTATATAAAACAGTCCCTGTCAGCAACATGCGGCTCGTGTGTGAAGGGATAAACCCGGTACTAACCTGTACATCATGTTTAGTTTTCGAAGCACTCAGCTGCTTGAAATTAATTTCCGTGGAATTACCATTTTGTCGAGAGCGGACTTCGCAGACTTGTAAATTGATACCAGTTCGCAGGTGCGATGTATTGTCATGCTTCGTGGAATAGTCGTGTTGATACAGAACAGAACTACGGAGTTCATATCGGCAGAATGCATTGCATGCGTTCTGCCGATATAAAATAATGCGAAGCTGTGGCCTTGTTACCGAACTGCGATGTTGAGGTGTCATATGACCGTATCGAACGCTATGGCGTAGTCGATACCACGTCCGCGTGTTCCCAATGTACCGGGTTCGACCGTAAGCCTAGCCATAATATTCTGGCTGAACGTTATCGTGGTTTACATTAATTTTTAAGGGCGAGGCGTTGCTGGTGGCCACGACTGTTTTTGTAATAGTCTGCTGTGACAAATGGATGTAAATTGCTTCATAAAACACGATATTTTATAAAATCACAACTTCTGTAACTCACAGGTGACTGTATCCCCAAGTGGCCTTCAAAACCATTGATTATTTTTTAATTTGTTCCACAACATAGAATTTCGCACGTCGAATGGCGCTTATGTGTTCCCTCATTAAGCTGCAACGTGTCCACCGATTACGACAACTGGGGCGGAATGGCCGTACGGGAAGCTCCTCGTATCTGGGAACTGCTGGCAGACAGACTGTACCTTGTCCTTTGTACTTTGCATTTTATCAGTAAATACAGTTGGCACACATTCCCCGGTACGGAATTGCCCCAAGAAGGCCTGTGGGGACGAGTAGTTTCCCGTATTTGTTGTGGGAGAGGGGCCCCCTTAAGGCATAGAATTTACACACAATAAACGCCAATTCACTGTCCATATCAGAAGTTAAGAAGCAGGATTTGTGAAAACCAGACAGCTGTCATTGCGCAGGATTTGTGAAAACCAGACAGCTGTCATTGCGCAACTGTCAAGTCACATTTCGTGGCACGCATTTCGTTACCAATGTCGTGGCTTGGTGTCGTTTCTAATATGAATGTGTCTGCTGTTTAATTTTTAAGTTGCCTGAATTTAAAATGAATTACAGTTTTCTGGTGAACAACGGACACGAATATTCAGTGCAGTTCAATATGTGCATTTGTTTCCTGTCATTCGCTGTCACTGTTCACTACCGTGTTGTATTCCACCCTTCTTTGTGCAGTCGTTTATCATTTGTGCCTTTATCTGTATATCTTTTACTATCACTGTTGAGTACCGTATTAGCAGTGTACCTCTGTGTCTATAATGAAGTTATCATTGCAGGCAGAATGCACATGTAATGTAAATGTGGCTTGTTTGTTCGTCCTTTATCACCAATCGCGTTTTAAACAGATTTATCCATTGACGTTTCTTCGTCTGTATCCGTTCAGTTTTGCTAGCCTCGTTGACACGTCTGGAGGCAGTCCATGGACGTATTATTTCCCCCTCGTATTGCTTTATTTGTCTGTGGATCATGTTAGGTTGTGCCTGTCGCAGTCGGAGTATTGTATGACCTCATTGTCCTTTGTCCAGTATGCTACATCCATATAGCCACCACGTAAGACAGAAATAAGACACAAGTTCCGTTGGTTGCAGTTGGTCTGTAGCATATAATGCGACTTGCACGTAGTTGTGAGTTCCTTTCCCTCAAGCTTCCTTTGTTGCAGTGTGTCGACTTCGTTTAAGTTCCTTACCCTTGCGACTTGTTTGCTGCGGCCTTTTTGTTTTTGTGTGAGCAAAGTGTATTTTTTTTGTTACAAAATGTAGTTGTGTGTGACGGATGGCCTAGGTAATAGGCGCATTCACAGTCAAGGTTGTTCATCACTGCCTCTTGCATCCTACGGTACGTCGAAGTTCAAGGGACCTTCCCTGACCGTTGCCCGTCACCACGTGAAGGCACAGATGTGGCTGGTTTAACCAGGATCGTGTCTGTTCGTCCGTCCGTCCAAGGCTGTTCATATACGTCGTCTTTTCATTTCGCAACAGAGAGCTTGCTTAATCGTGAAACGATTGACAGGGCGTAATTAGCCCTACGTCAATGAAAGGGAAGTGCCGAGTAGATATAGCAAGATTTGTCTTCGTATTACATTTGTAGTCCACTATATTTATTATCGTCATCATCATCATCATCATCATCATCAAGGAGAATGAGATGGGCTGGGCATGTGGCACGTAGGGGGACAGGAGAGTTGTTGGGGAGACCTGAGGGAAAGAGACCACTTGGAAGATCCAGGCGAAAGTGGAAGGATAATATTAAAATTTATCTTCAAGAAGTGGGATGGGGGCGTGGACTGGATTGATCTGGCTCAGGACAGGGACAGGTGGCGGGTTCTGGTGAATGCGGTAATGAACCTTCGGGTTACGTAAAATGAGGGGATTTTATTGACTAGTAAGGACCTTTTAGCTTCTCAGGAAGGACTCTGATCCATGGAGTTATTAGTGTTATTATTATTGGTCTTTTTATGCAGGGCATTTACAGTTATATACGTGGAATACAGCATGTTGGTACGGTGTTATGTTACAGCCATTCTGTGATTACAGTTTATGGTACATGTAATGCTGTTTCCCATGATAAACATTTTGTCCTTTCACATTAGTAGGCCTGCTTTACGAAGTATGTGCGTAGTGTCCAGTATGGCTGTTTTCTACAGTTATTTGATTTCGTGCTTTCCAGATATGTTCGTCACGTATTTTCTAAATGATGAAAGGTGGCTTCAGTTGCCCCTGTTGTTTGCTGGTATAACTTTTGTGTTTAAACTCCAAATGCGCTGTATTTCTATGTTAAGGTATTTATATTTTAGAAACTTCCCTCCTGCTTTCTTGATCACATTGCAGGCCCTTACAGTTGCAAGATGCAATAACACACATGTTGTTTTTTCATTATCACGGATTATGGTGTCCAGTTTATTGTTGGGGATGGTTCTGTTGGTTTTAACTTGTTGATTCCATAATACGGTTAACTTAGCTTCGTGATTTGTTTCTCCTAACTTTGGTACATACTCATATCAGTGTTCCTTGTCTAGTTTTACTTCTATTTCCTTTCGTATGGTAAAGTGTCTTTATCTTATTATTATTATTATCATCATCATCATCACCTTTATGCAGGGTATTTATACTTATATTCCTGAGACAAACTATGTCCCAAGGGAATACAGTGTTGCTGCTATCTGTTGTTACTATTCATGGTGCTTATATCGTTAGTTTCAGTGTTGAATCTATTCCACTTTTACATAAGTACTTTCCGAAGTACGTGTGCAGTGCCCAAAATGGCAGTTTTCTGGAGTTCCTTGACTTCATGTTTTCCCGGTCTGTTGCTCACGTATTTTCTAAATGACTTTGAAATAGTCCCAGTCGCCCCTATTATTACTGGTATTACCTTTGTTTTTACATTCCACATGCCCTGTATTTCTATTGTAAGATCTTTGTATTTTAACATCTTCTCGGCTTCCCTTTTAATCACATTTCTGTCTCCTGAAATTGCAATTATTATTATTATTATTACTGTTCGTATTTATTTCTTTATTGAATTTTATTACTGTGAAGTATTACTCGAAGTACTGATCTAACCGGTTTTACATTGTAGCAATTTTTGTGATTGCTGGTTGGCAGTTAATATTTGTTACGTAATGAGTAGGCTTGTTTATGTTGTGTCTACCTGCAAAGTTACTTATCGGCCTCAAGCCGAAAGCGAAGTACAGTGTGTTACCGGTCTGCCATGTTATGTCACATTCCCCAGAAATAACCTTAATAAAAAGCACAGTATTTTCAAAGACTGTTAACTACCATCCACAGTTTCAGCAGCACACACCAAGTGGTGTTAATGTTGCTTTTTCGTGAACACCGTCGCGGATATGTCGCTACTGAAAATGGACCATTGCAGAGTGTGACGTTGGGTGGCCACTTGTAGCACAACGTTCAGATTGGGTTTTGTGAAAATTAGTGAAGCAGCTCAAAACCTTCAATGGGGATCGACTCAGAAAAACAGGCTTTTGTCACCATGTTATCAAAACATCCGTGACTAGACCTAGTCGTACTTGGATAACTGTGTTTTGCAAATGCGAGAGGTGCTCGTCGTATTGGTTAAAACATTTACGTGTTATCGCGTGTGAACTGTTACACTTAGGTCGTGCAGTGTGATGATTTGTGTAGATCTGTTTAAATGGAGTGTAATTCCCGTTGGGAGTTTCAGGTGAGCGTTTTTATTCCCCGCCTTTAACGGTTGCGTTCTCGAGGGGAGGCATGTTACGTAGTTGAGTATGTTAGTTATTTGACGTGCTGCTTGATGTGTACATGGTGTGGCTGGAATTTTTCATTGACATGATCCTTTCGGCCGCACGGTGGCCCTGGGATCGACTCAGCCAATAACAGAAATGAGTACCAGGAATATTTCCTGGGGGGGGGGGGTAAAACGTTTTGGTCTTTAGGCTTGCCCCTTTTATTGGGCCTTTTCCCTTAAAACAAAAAAGCCTTAATTTTTGGGACCCCCCAGGGCCGTCCCAGTTTATAGGGGTTA
>Ga0123352_10002608_pt1 | contig 25349 bp, 6 predicted proteins | sample TergutLab28metaG_FD_89700 | JGI IMG/M metagenome (GOLD analysis project Ga0123352, IMG submission 89700) | Labiotermes labralis P1 segment gut microbial communities from Petit-Saut dam, French Guiana - Lab288 P1 | ecosystem: Host-associated > Arthropoda: Insects > Digestive system > Gut ...
AACACGAAAACAAAAAAAGTGGAAAAAAGATGTCAAAACGCGGGGCATATCCTAAAAGCACAAATGTGTGGGGGTAAACTCCGGGGGGGGGGGGGGCCTCAAATAAAAGTCGTAAAATCTCACCGGGCTGCTGTACAAATTGAGAACTTGGCTTTATACTGCGCGTAGTGCCATGGACGTAGCAAGTTAAGCACGCAAGTTCTAGGTCCATCTACCGCAGCGAACACCCGGAGCGTTCTTGAAATGAATATGTGACCTCTTATGAAGAAGACATGAAGTTGGCGTAAATATATTATATTTCGGAGTTATTATTAATTATCTTTGGGTAAAAGGTGCATCATGTTAGTGAACTCTCATTTGACATACTAATAGAAACGAGAAGTAAAGCAAACAAAGATGTTTAGTCATTGCATCCGGTTCCCTCCGCCCACTGATGTCGTTCGTTGCGTCACAAAACGCAAGGCCGTTGACCAAACATTACATTACGGCATGATTCTTTTTTGTTCCTTTTCCTTTCGAATCTTGCCTCGGAGTCAGCGTCACATTTGCAGCTGTGTGCAGTGTGCAGCTGTGAATCGAGCCCCACGCCGACGAATGGAACAAAGGAATATGGCTGCGCGCGCACGGGCAACCACCTCTCCTTTCTCAAACTGCTTGTGATAGTGCAGTGTGGAGCAAATGTGCTGGCTAAGTTTTTTTCCTAACGGTTTTCCTCCAAGTAACAAGATATCAGTAAACTACCTGATAGTTTTGTCCGATATTAACCCAAATTGAATTTTCCCGACAGAATTGTAATAAAATTTCTCAGTATACGAGGGGGTGCTGATAAGTCCTTAGCCCGACCAGGAAGTAAACAAGCTACAGCGACCAAACTGGGGATTTATTAAACATACTCCCCACGTTACGCAATACACTTCTTAGCCCTTTGCCCTAACTTTTGCAAGACACTAACAAAAATTCAGAAGTTTGTCCGTCCAACCAGGTCACCGCGGCAGCAATGACCCTCGCGTCGGACGAAAAATGGCGACCTTTCAATTGTTTTTTCAGTCCAGGGAACAGGTGGTAGTCCGACGAGGCCAGATCCGGAGAAAAGGGTGGGTGATCAAGACACTGGAAGCCCAGGTAGGCCAGTTTCTTCTGGGTTGCAGTGCCCGGTGAGCCGGGGTTACCTTCCCGCGGCGTTTTTCGTTCAAAATGTCCTTCAATTGCACCAGCAGAGATGATTAATACTCCGCATTGATAGTTTGGCCCTTTGGAAGATAATCAATGAGAATGCCAACTTGATCCCAAAAAATCGAGGCGAGAACTTTTCCAGCGGATTTTTGCACTCGGAATTTCTGGGGGCGGGGTGAGCCGCTATGCCGCCACTCCACTGATTGTTGCTTTGTCTTCGGGTCATAGTGATATAACCAGGTTTCGTCCATTGTCACCAATCGCGACAGAAAATAATTTGGATCGCGCTGAAAAAATTCTAAAAATTGCTCAGACAACTGACACCGTTGACGTTTTCGATCCGCGTACAGGCATTTCGGGACCCACTTCGCGGAGAGCTTCCGCATGTCCAAATCTTCATTAATGATGGACCCAACCCGCTCATGTGAGATGCCCAGTTGCTCAGCTATTGATTTAGCCGAAATCCGGCGGTCTTCCAACATTAGCTCGTGAATTTGATCAATAATCTCCGGGGTGGTCACTGTTTTGGGCCGTCCAGGATGAGGCGCATCACGGGTGGAAAAATCGCCACGTTTAAACTGGGCCACCCATTTTTTGACGGTGGCATACGATGGTGAATGTTCCCCTAATGTTTCTTTCAGAATGGCGTGAATTTCCTTCGCCGCCTTGCCTTGTAAGAAAAAAAAACTTAATGACAGCTTGCGTCTCCATGTTGTTGAAATCACGTGCGTCGCCTGACATGCTTCCTTCCAACCTCTGTAACAAGAAAAGACTTGCAATTCGGCACATGAACAGAGCCCTCTTTCCAACGACACTATCGATTCCGTCCTACAACACCGGGATGTAGGTCGGGCTAAGGACTTATCAGCACCCCCTCGTAAAACATCACAAAAGTCGTCCGCTTTGAAGCGTGCGGTTTCACGCAGGCGTGCAAACTGACAGACCCCACATTGCTGTCTTTTTTTCAGCACCTATCGGTAGTGTGCCCTTGACGGCCATGATGTAACAGCATGGCGCGCGTACCCTGTCGCTGTAGCGCCCGCCCTCACACTAAAACCCGCTCGTGCGCTCTAGCCTTAACCAACAATTCTCGTGATGTTCGTGGATCGGTCGCCTTCAGTCCCTGCAAATCGTAGACGCTCGTGTTATTCTGGGCAGCAGTGACGTTGCTATGTTTTGTCCACACTTGGGGCGAGCAATGACATTGACCGCTCCTAAGAGAAATTACGAACTTAAAATCACAATTATTTATTGAATTTTCTTTATTTGTCTCGGTAAATGAAAATTTGTTGAGCGTAGAAAATCTAACTTTTTTCTACAAAATATTCATTTTCCCTGGGTGGCCGCATCACTTGCCCCACTCTAGCTACGCCCCCTTCTGGGCACTGGTGATTTGTGCTGTTTTTAGGTGTTTTACCTGCTCTTACCTTGCGGCAGTTCGTTCTGGTCTCTGTGCGCGTGGTTGCTGCAGAGACAAAGACAAAGACGGCGAACATTCCCTGGCGTGTCTAGTCGACATTGCACGTGGCGACAAGTCAATACAGGAAGAAACGTGCATTTTTGTGTCGCTCGTAGATAACACTACTTTTCACGTCTACACGCTCTAGCTGCAGCGATGTTGGGTCATGCAGTTCGTAGGATAGGTCTGCCGGTAAGAATACATTTTTAGTGGCATTCGGGGTGATGATGGCACCGCTATGTAATAGATGCGTATGGAGCTGCGAACATTGTTCGCATAACGACAGAGTTTGTGGATCACGTAACTCCTCCTATCTATGCAGAGATAATTTTCAGTTTTAGGAATCTGTTCTACTAGTGAAAGGGCGTCGTAGGAAATTTGAATCCCATGCAGACAGTAAAACATGCAAGATTAGATGAGATATGCTGACATTGAGGGAGGAACGTAGGCTGAGGGTGTTTGAGAATAGGGTGTTGAGGGGAATATTTAGGCCTAAGAGGGACGAGGTAACAGGGAAGTGGAGAAAACTACATAATGAGGAACTTAATGATCTGTACTGCTCACCCAATATTGTGCGAGTGGTAAAATCAAGAAGAATGAGATGGGCGGGGCATGTAGCGCGTACGGGGGAGGGGAGATACGTGTTCAGGGTTTTGGTGGGGAAACCTGAGGGAAAGAGACCACTGGGGAGACCCAGGCGCAGATGGGAGGATAATATTAAGATGGATCCTCAGGAAGTGGGATGTGGGGATATGGACTGGATCGAGCTGGCTCAGGATAAGGACATGTGGCGGGCACTTGTGAATGCGGTAATGAACCTTCGGGTTCCATAAAATGCGGGAAATTTCTTGATTAGCTGCAAACCGGTTAGCTTCTCAAGAAAGACTATGCTCCATGGAGTTAAGTATGTAAATATGCACTCTTGTGGAATATAACGCAACGTTTAGTGATGATTCCTTACCGACGTTTCGGCATTAACCTAAGTCCCATCTTGAAGGGTCATATCCGACGTTTCGGGAAAACCTTATGTTCAAGGGTCAGGAAACACAGGTAAGGAAACGTAACTATACGCTGCGTAATATCCAAGAATGGCGCAGATGTCATCTACCTCGCGAAGGAAGCCAGAAATCACGTCTAACAATAGACAAAATGCCAGTGAAGACGCATGTACCGTAGAAGGGTAATCGGGTGTCGATATGAGTGTAGCGGCCTGCGTTTATGATTCAAAATATTTTGTACTGCAACGCATAAGCCAAGAGGCGGTGAGTTTACGTCACATCATTGAAGGTCATTCATAGCATACGACAACAGCCATACCACGTTCAAAACAGAGGTTGTCGTCTTATCACTGCCTGTAACCTTGGACGTGGTTAGCGCGCAGATGAGTGATCGCTTGGGAACAGCGCTTGCAATATTGGCCTAAGCCTTGTTGTGTTCTTCAAAATTGCTGCTTTAGATCAATCAATAATCAATAAGAGTAGGATAAAATTGCTGCGTTAGAGTTTGATGTTCATTTTGTGATTCCTTCATCCCGAGTTAGTCCAATATCTTTACATAAGGAAGGTAGTGAGGAAAGAGCAAATACACTTTTAGCAGTTTTATCACCATGAAAGTAATCTACATACGTAACGTAACATTCAACGCTCGTCTTCAGCTCACCACTAAGCACAAATACGCCAATTTAAGCACTATATATCACGTCTTTCCTACACATGCTACAGAAACGTTAACCTTTCCTAAGAAAAGACACGAGGGTTACACTTGGTCAAGGTTACTACCATTCAAGGGACTCGGGAGTCGATTCGGCATCTTGAAGTGATATGTACAAGGCCTGGTTGAATGCTGCATGTGCTATGAAAAATTCAACTGCCGTGTATTATCACTCTCGATGTAAGTGAACTTGTTATGAATTGCTTTAGTGGTTACAGCTGCTGAAGACTTTGTGTTGACTTTAAATTCCTTTACATGTGTAGAAATCCTAGCACTTTTATATTTTAGAATTACATAGAGCATTTAAGCGTATTTTGTTTTTCATTTGATGACATTCACATGTACACGCTTTTAATTTTTCTATGTGAAGAGGTTAAACAGTTGGACAAAACTGAGGCATGTGCAAGGGACAGGCATTTTAAGCATTTATTTTGTTATCATTTGTCACCTACATCAGTTCTTTTTTTCTGTTTTTGTAACCTCAGCTAGACTAAACTATTAAAGACTTATCTGGTGATAAAAATAAATTTAAACTAGCTTTAAAAAGGTATTTGTTATGTAACTCTTTTTATAGTCTGAAGGAATATTTTAATACATAATTAGTGTTGATATAACTTTCAGTTTCTTTATTACCTGTGCTTATTTTAATTATAGTACTTATAATTCCTAGTAAAACTAAACTATGACACTACAATAAAGCACAGTTTATACTGAATGTACACTTGCTTGTTATTATGCTATATGTATACACAACTATTTCCACATCCCTATAAGATGAATGGGATGTGAAATAAATGAATGGATGAATGAATGAAATCAATAACATGTTATCATGATACTTACTGTTATAATGGTCGTAACAGAGAAGTATTTAAATTTTTTGGATGTTGTAATTTAATTTGTGGAAATAAACGAAACCTTAACACTAAAGAGATACAAAGCAGTGTGCCATTAAGTACTGTGTTTATATAGAACAAGATATTGTGGCTGTAATTCGGTTTTCTCAACATAAAAAACACACAAGTCATTTATATTTGTATGCTCTTTATTTCAGGTTTTCTCAGTGGTGAATGTAATCTAGGTTAGGACAGGAAGCAGTCTGGTAGGTGGTTTTCAGGGCTACATAATCTTCAACAGGCCACCTGAATTGGAGGTGGTCTGTTCTTCCAGAGCAGTAAATTATGGGGTGTCATAATACAGATGGACACAGTTTGAGTGCTTTTGTCAATCAATGAGTGGGGCTGATGAGGAATAGTAATTTGGGAATATAACATCATATTGTAATCTTACTGTATTCTACAGAGGTATGATACCTCACTGGTCTTGGTACATCACCATAATTCTACAGACACAGAATTCTTTTCAACCATCAACACAATCTTCATTCTGAATTATACTGCAATTTCTGACATATTTTGAACATCTGTACAGCAATAACTTATTAATAACATGTAGAGAAACTGAAATTATAGTATGAAATATATTTGACATTGGATGTTGTCTGAGGAACTGAGATGTCATTTGCTTTACACTGCAATATTCTACACACATGATGGTTTTCTTTTGTAGTTAAAAATCATAGTTCATTATTTACTTTAAAGGAAATGTTATGGTGCATTGTATTGTTTCCATACAAGACTTGTAGAATTAAATTTAATTAATTACAAATCCTTTAAAATATTTTATTTATGTGCTGGACTTTTAAAATTAAATGTATTTGTACAATACAACACATTAGTAGTAACAACCATAATAAGTCCTGTAAAATAAGTGATAGTCACTTTTAACACAGAACGATTGCTTGCATAGAAAATTGCAGTGTGAGGGGAAGGAGATCAAATTTTTTCAGGTAATGGATAAATATATATTTTATATTGTAAAATAAATTTCTCTACATGTTATTAAAATTGTAGACCTGAAGCTAGCAAGCAATGAGTGCCAAAACATGATCAAAAGATGTGTAGTACAGAGTGAGATAAAAGTCACTGGTTGTCTAAACTAGAAAGATAAAATCACCTCATTCCCAGTATTGTGGTGTAGGTGACTTGTGGCACATGTGGTGACCATTTGCAACATTTGTTGTAGCTTGAACAAGACTGATAAATGTATTTGTATTTGTACAGGGACTCTTCATATGTATCCGTAGTTTATGGTAGGGTAACAGTGAATGTTGGCTTACCTGTATATGGGGTTTTGAAATAGCTTTAAATTAACACAATTTCAGTTCTATATACTAGTGCTGAGGTAAAGCATTGAGGGAGGAACGTAGGCTGCAGTTGTTTGAGAATAGGGTGTTGACGAGAATATTTGGGTCTAAGAGGGACAAAGTGACAGGGGAGTGGAGAAAACTACATAATGAGGAGCTTAACCCTTTAAACGCCAAGTTAAATCCCATCTGTCATATGCTGGCATTATTAGGAGCTCACCACATTCTCCACATTAGCAGGGTAAGGGTTAATGATCTGTACTGCTCACCCAATATTGTGCGGGTGATAAAATCAAGAAGAATGAGATGGTTATGAGTATGAGTATGAGTATTTATTCACATTCCATAGATCTTTAAAAAAGATGTGGAAACAGTCATAAGTACAATGAGTAATCTAATCAATAATAAAAATTAATACTGTAATAAACATATATAACCTATGTATTATAAGTATAATGTATTGTTGAAGTCTTCTGATTATAATACACTTAGACTTGATCTGTTAGTAGTACTGATTCAGTTAGTGTATTACCAGAACACTATACAGGTGGGTGGGGCATGTAGCAGTATGGGGGAGAGAAGAGTTGTATGCAGGGTTTTGGTGGGGAAACCTGAAGGAAAGAGACCACTTTGGAGACCCAGGCATAGATGGGAGGGAGGATAATATTAAGATGGATCTTCAGGAAGTGGGATGTGGGTGTATGGACTGGATTGAGCTGGCTCAGGATAGGAACAGGTGGTGGGCACTTGTGGAAGCTGTAATGAACCTTCAGGTTCCATAAATTGTGGGGAATTTCTTGACTAGCTGAGAACTGGTTAGCTTCTCAAGAAAGGCTCTGTTCCATGGAGTAAGTAAGTTCTGAGAGGAAGAATGAGTGATGCTATACACTAGAGCAACCATTTATTGATTATGAGAAAAAAGTTCTTTTCCCACTTACTGACCATAAAAATGTGGACACACCAGTGGAATACCAGGTCAAAGCAGAATGCTTATAGACAGTCCACATTTTATTCAATAAAATTAGAATTGTAATTTTAAAGAAAATACACAAAATTAAAAAATATATTGAAATTTTAATACAATACACACATGGTGTGTATTCTGTCACCAGTGCTCATTCATACTTCCATGTAGATCAGATATGCTTATTGGTTTTACATTGTTCTTTTGGAAGGTGTGGATATCTGTACAAGAAATTCCATTGAAATTGTCCTGTAGAAATAAAAGCCATATAATGACTGAATATGCAATATTTTCCTCTCCTTTTTCCACTGAACCTGTATCAACGAGAAAACTTGCTCTAACATTGCATTGTGAGGGGGACTGACAGAGCAGTGCTGTGGAATGTGAGGGGGACTGACAGAGCAGTGCTGTGGAATGTGAGGGGGACTGACAGAGCAGTGATGTGGAATCTTCAACAGTACTGATTGGCACTTGCCATTCTTTTGATTTTAAAAATATATGGCCCTCTTTTGACATGCTAGCAAACTAGTTAACTCTTCATCATTGAGCTGACTTTCTGTGAATTTTTCAGATGACTAAGTAGGTCGAAATACTTTATGATATAAATTGCATCACTCTTATTGATATTGATATTTTATTTACGTTCCATGAATCCACAATAACAATAAACGGGATATAGAACATGTCAAGAGTAATACAAGTAATAAATGTTCGGAATCAAAGCAAGATGATTCCAAGTCAAGTACACGATAATGATTAATACAGATAGGATCAAAACCACTGTGTTAAACAACAAAACACTAAAGATAAGGCTGTAGTTAAGAAGCAGAGAAAGTCAGTGTATAGACCACAAATAAATAACAACAGCAAATTATACATATGAATAACATTAAGATAATAATGTTGTGGTGAACGAAACATAGACTTAAGACTATGTCTTGTGTATTTTCATCTTATTATTTATCAGGAATTGGCTATAAGGTTCTATATCATTCTAATTCAGTGACCCACTATGTGTTATCCACATGAAACAAGGAGATCTTCCATAGGCTTCGTCCACTTGTGCAAATATTTTATGCACGTGTTTACGTACGGTTTACTCCAGCGCAGTATTTGTGACACCCTGCAACAATCCTGTCTCTACACTTCTCTCCTAACAGTCATTTAACTTTCGTGGTGTGAAATTCTCATTGAGAGGTTGTGTAAGAATGCTTTCCACTGAGTACACATTATTCGGAATTTCTGTGGGAGAGTTGCTTTTCCTTTCAGTCAGTTGAATGTGTTGCTGATTGAAGCCATGAGTGAATGAACGTTCTCCTACTTAACCTAAGAAGATGGCAGCTGGTATTGCAGTCACTATTTTGGAAAGTATGACATCACAGATGGGTGGTTTAGTTTCAGTTGAGATGCATTTCGGGGACCATGGTGGCACAGTGGTTAAGGTGCTGTGCTACAAGACGGAAGGTCGCTGGTTCGATCCCAGCTGGTGTCATTGGAATTTTTCATTGACATGAAACCCTTCTGATCGCACTATGACCCTGGAGTTGACTCAGCCTCTAACAGAAATGAGGACCAGGAGCATTTCTTGGGGGTAAAGGAAGCCGGTGCATAAGGCTGACAACCTTACCAACATCTTGTGCTGTTGTCATGAAATCTGGGAACCTTAACTTCCTGGAACCCTCTGGACCACAGGGCCTCTAATGGAACTGCTTTACCTTTGAGATGCATATCACAAATGCCATTAAGTAGAGTGTTGACTTTCAATGGGGTGAGGCTGACTGGTTCTTCTCTTCACTTCCAAAGACTTGGGGATGGAATTGCGACATGTCACAAGAAGTTCAGTTCTTTGGTTGTTTAAGCGTAAACGTCAGTCATTGTGTGAAGCAGTTGGACTGAAGGCTGTGAAGAGGAAGTTGCAGATTTTATCACGCTGTTAGGTTGGTATGCAAATGGTGACTATTTTTATCTTGTGACAACAATGATAAGAAGAATGTGTGTGTTGTCCATTGCAAAGCTTGCAGGAAGCTGTTTAACCCTTTAAATGCCAAGTTAAATCCCATCTGCCATTTGCTGGCATTATTAGGAGCTCACCATATTCTCCACATTAGTAGGATAAGTGTTAAATTACTCTTAAAGAATGGTATGGCAACTACTGCTGTAAGTATGTTATACAAGTTGACAAACTTGTTCAGACCCTTTCTTTTAGACAGCAGTCTGTGACTGTATGTGTTAAATAAACAACAGGTCTCATGTAAATATATGAACAATGAAAATATCTCCACCTTAAATCAGTCTACACTTTAGATGAATATTTAAACAGCACTAAATCTTAAGCTTCAGTTCTGTATTGTGTTATGGAAATGACACCTATATAAACTGTGTCTCATTTTAATTACTTGTAATGCATATTAAAGATATAAATATCTGTTTCTTTTACTAATATTGCATTTGTTAATACCATTGACATTGTGTATTGACTTACAAAGCTGTAATGTGTATGGTATTTGCACAAATTTGACATCCAGTGGTATCAGTAACCAAAGGTGGATCTATGGGATTGTTAATAAAATTATTATTAGTATTAATTTGTGAGCGTGATTGACTTACATGTGTGATGTCTGCATTAGAACAAATGATATAGTAGGTTTCTAAAACAACAGGATCTTTAAGGTGATATTACAATGGTAGAAATGCATAGATCATTCCAGACACTTTCTATAATTTGGAAAACATGCCCACTTACTATTAATGATATTTGTTCTGTTTCATTCTTGTTCTATTTTATTGATCAGGTGTTGTGGTCTTAACTCTTGGCACAGCATATATTGGTACACTAGCTTATGTCCTATTTTGATGTCTGAGTGTATAGTTCTGAAACTCGTAACATTTCTTGCATTTTGTATGTTGATTTTCACACTCTGGCTAGGTATAAAATTCGATGTGCTTGAAGGGGTGAGGATTCACAAAAGTAGGGTTAGGACATTATATAGTGTGGTAGGGTAATATGCAATGTTATAGTAGCTGTGTGCACAGGCAGCCCAGGGTATGACAGAAATGGGGGTCATAGCATGAGCATTTGGGGGGAGCCACTGAAATGGGTCCTTTGTGCAGTGCAATGGGTATCAAGTGTTTTGGAGGAACATTCTGCCTCTTATTTTCAAAGGCCATCTGAATATAAAGGCAGTATGTTCTCCAATACCATTCCATCACTGTATGACATATGTAATTTGTAAATTATTATTTGTTCCATTTTATTCACATGTAGTTCTGCATCTTAAGTGTATAACTATTGTATGTACTCTGAAAACTATAGCAGTGCCAGAATTTAAGTTTTTTGTTTATGTATGAAGTCTGTGTTTCAGTCATTTTGTGTGGTGACAGATGAATGTAACGGAGGCAGTTGTGTCTACTGTAAAGTTCTTTACCCATTTAGAACTTACAACACTGGTCGTTTCTAGTGTGTATGTTTGATTGCCTTTGTAATATCAGTTTATTAGAACCGTTAAATTCATCAGAAGTGGTGCTGGACCTAGAGTATGACTGTAACCAGTATGAACTTAGATCTCCTTTGTGTTCTGAGATCTGAGAAACAAAGTGTGAAATAACAAACACTCAAGAGGTGGCAAGAAAATGTTTTGTTAAACTTTAGGAGACAGATTTAAATGTTAATTTTATCTCTTGATGGCCTGAGTTTTTCTGGAATAGCATGGAAGTTTAAGTTGCTACCAAACAAAGACACAGAAACCAGCATATGGCATTATAAGCCATTTACCAGTATGTTTTAAGAGACTAGTGTTCAGTGCCTTAGGACAATAAATGTTTTTAAGTACTATGTCTGTCCAGAGCATAACTGCGTGACTGAAACATGAAATTTCCATCCACGCTTGTTATTATTAGTGTTTTAAGTACATATAAGGATTCAGGTGTTCACAGTTGTGAGGATTCGTAATTTGCTCTGGGTTAGGACTCAATATAGTTTGGGACTTCATTTTATTTGTTTTGAAAGAGAATTATGGCTGTATCTTCACACGGTCTCGGAAGATGGAGACATCATATTCCATCGAGACCTTGGCGCCAACCATTCAGATTACACTGTACACTAATCTGGAAGACTACTCTTTCCAGTGAGTTTACAGGGATGGATGCTGTAGTGCGATATAGTAGGAAGCTATGTTACCGATATTTTTTCTATGTAGTTTCACAAGTTATCACCTGGTGGCGTGCTTTTACCAACATCTCCTAGATGGCAATATAGTTGGCTTGAAACGTTTTCACTCCGTGCGTTTCCAGGGATATGCGTATCTGTTAATTCCTCGTAAATGGGGCACAGATAGAAGGTCATGTACAGATTATCCGTCGTCAGTAACCTCAACTACGTGTAGTTCCCACCAACCCCCGAGCGCCGACTCGTAACTCATATTCTTAGCCAGATCTCGTGGCGGTGAATGTTGAAAACACACGTTGCGATATGTAACATGTTTTGGTGGACAGGCGGTTAACTACAATAAAACAGAAACTGCTGCAGCTGCCTTCAGGCCGGAAGAGGGTGAAGAGAGTGAGTTCCCTGAAACTCCGAAAACAAGCTACCAGACTACATTACATCATACCCTGCTAGATGGCCGTCTGAAGAATTAAATAGTCTCACTTTATTTGTGAACCAGTGATACGGAAGCGAACACGTTGCTACTGTACTTACATCAGTGACATCTACACGCCAAATTTAGCAAGTAATATCGATACACTTTCGACTGTGGTCGCTTCAAATCATATGTTAATTATTATATTCATGGCAATAATTTATGGCAATGGAGTTATGTGTTGTGCCTGTATAATTGCTTGCAGTTGCTGCTATGGGCTGTTTGTGCTTGTGTCCTCTGATAAAGTAGTAGAGTAGACGATAGGACGTGTGAGTGATTTCTTATTTATTTGTAGAAGTTACGAGAGCTAGGAAATTGGAGGTTTAGTAAGTTTTACAAGTAAGAAGTACGGGTAAGTTCTGTTGATTGTTTTATTTGTATATACACCAGAATAAATAAAAAAAAAATAAAAGGAAAATTAGAGTTTGTTACTCTTGTTACAGAAGTACAATTATTGCCTTCGATTTAATAAAACATAATAAAAATAGTTGTATTTTTATATCGTTTAAGACTAAAACAATACTCTCATCAGCAGGAAGAACCCAGCAAATAAAATATAACAAGGCAGGTATATAAACATAATGATGATGGACGATGATATTCAAGCAGTGGATTCCCCTATAACAGCAAGTTCCGCAGCAATGATTGCTTCAGATGTAATTTCGTCACCAGGATCATTTCCTGGAGCAGCTGGAAGTCCAGCTGCATCATTTCCTCGACAGCATCTGCAGCAGCAACCTCTGGGACTACCAGGATCACCAGGCCAATCAAAATATGCACAGCTGTTGGCAGTAATTGAAGAAATGGGGAAGGATATTAGGCCAACTTATGCTGGAAGCAAAAGTTCAGCAGAAAGACTGAAACGTGGAATAGTACACGCAAGGATTCTTGTGCGAGAATGTCTTATGGAAACAGAACGGAGCGCGAGACAATGACCCTCAGGGACCCAGGACATTGCTTTTGATGCTGTGTTACATACTCTTCTTGAGGAATATATGCACAATAAGAAGTAACAAGCATAGTCTTGTATGAACAATCTTTGTAAAGAGCGCAGTTATCATTGCAATGTGTGATTTAAGATGGGGTCCAAGATTCTTAAAATATGTATCATCCTTTTGGCCAATGATCTTTTGTTTGACAAGGTGACATCGGTAGTCCATTGAATTGTATTTACTGTATGAATAACCTACATTTTGGCTCCAGCTGGGGTGTAAGTGCAATTCTTAATTCATGAGCAATTTTCTGTTATCTAGGAAGATGAACATACCTGTATTTTAGTTTTTTTTGGAGGTAACTTACAATATGCTGTGTGAAAATGAGTAGTTAGTACAGGTTAGGTGAGACAAAAACTAATATGTGTTATCTATGTCATATTGACAGTAATAATATTGAGATTGTAAAGGCATGTCTGTGAGCTTTAGTTCACAATGGCTTTGCAATACTGAGAAGTTTATATGCAACTGAATTTGTGTTATTTGCAGTTACTGAATCTGGCATAAGCAGGTGTAATACATCTAACTACCCTAACCTGTCTTTGTCTTGTTTATAATCCCAAGGATTCTACCTATATAATAAAAACTCATTACAATTTTGTAAGGGTATACCCACATTTCTTTTATGTGACTGAGCAGTAATTATGTACAATGTAGCGAGACTAGTGCAAGTGCTATTTATAGTAGCCAGTTTTTTAATTCCCTCTTTGCTCCAATATATAATACTGGGTACAGGTGGATAACATTGAGATTATTTTTATCAGCAGCATTGTTAATGAATACATGTGGGGTGATAAGCTTTACCTGCAATGTTTAGTGTCCCAGAGTTTTGAAATTTGTGATTCTTCCAGTCCTCAGTGTTGTTAGCATAATGCTGGCACAGGTGGATGCAGTGAAATGAGATCACAAAATGAATTCCTGATATTTGTTTCAAGGATGTGATAACCAGCATTTCAGTATCACATCAATGCTGTTGGCTGTTATATGTGATCAGAAGTACAGATTCACAATTCTGGGTGCCTGGTCGTCTGGGTAACTAAATTTTTGACGGTAACACCTAACATTTTCAACATAATTATGGCAGTTGTGTCTTACATAGTGAAATGTGTATCAGTTTAGCAGGTAACTGTGATGTTCATATGCAACTCCAGAATTCCTCAGTATGGGACTTAACTTCTTTACACCTATCTGGAGTCTTGGACCAAGGGGGTGGATCCTAGATTCTATGCAAATTTGTGGATCCCTAGTCGAAAGTTCATCTCATTAATTTGGAAAGTGGCTTAGTAACCTGACTTTGGGTTTGCTAATTGTTTTTGTCAGCTCTTTATGGAGTAGTTGGCAGTTTAAATGGCCACATATGGCACAATTGAAGGATTCTGCAGAGGAAAGTATGCATACATATGGCTATTTCAGCATCAGATTGTATGTAATTGGTTCATTAACCTTTACTGAAAGTACATGTGCAACAATATGACAAGAAACTATGTTGGATTTATCAGTGAAATTCTAATGTCAACACTTCATAATATTGGGCATGTATGAGGCACTTACTAACATAACATCATTGACAGTCCTACTTCACACAGAATTAATGTTTTATTGATGCCAACGATAACTAGGCCCAATATAAACACATCTCCTTATCTCTGTTAATTGCAGATGTGTAAGATGTATTTAAATAATGTAATATGTTCATTCTTTGACCATTGTAGTACCAGAATTGAAGGAATTAGAAAATGGCATGTATGATACATTTGTTACCTTCTTAACAGTTCGGCTATAATTGATCCTTGTGCTGTGAAATCTCAGCAGATTACAGAATCGTTAAATAACACATGTGCTTGAATCGTGGTCACTGTATGTTGTGCCACGCACTGAGGCCATCTTCAGGTGACTAAAATAAAGGATAATGATTTAGATGACTGTGGAAGCCATTCAGTTTTTCTCATTTCTGCTTAACTGGTTAGTTGGTGTACATCTTTCCGCATGAAACTTAGCAGACCAAAATTTGTTTTATCAAGTCTCTCCAGTTGCTTTTATTGTGACTCTGAAGGTGAATGCTGTGTGATTGTTCAAACCATCAGCCAGTACACACCTAACAACACTGCATCATGTCCCAGGAGACTGTAATCTGCAGCAACACTGCTACGAAAACGACATCATATTCTGTGTTGTTGAGCGCATCTTGAACCAGAGAAATTTGTATGTCTAATTATATGAGGTTTGGGATGTAGGTTCTTGAGGCTCTGATTGCTGAAGTTTTGCCCCTGTGATGCTTAAATAAGTGTCTGACCATGCCATTTGTGCCCCATTGTGTTAAATTATTAGTACTGTCATGTAAAAGTACAAAGTCATTGCACTAGTCTGGCTGTTTAAAATAGAAATATTAGACCAATTTGATTTTGCATATGACAGTGCATTTTTTGTGACAATCTGTGAAGTCTGGTTATGGACTTAGTGTATACATGGATGTCAGACAGGCAGTTTTGATCTGTTTTAAAATTCTGTCCCAGCATTTGCCTGGGTAGACTGAGGAAGACCACAGAAACTGTATCTCAGGATAGCTGGTCTTGCAGCCAAGATTTTAATGGAGGAGTGCTTGAATGCAAAGCACTAATACTGTTCATGAGTCTGTGACTTCAGTAAGGGAGAAATTATCTCTAATAATCCTGTAATTATGTCACAGTACCTGAGCTCATTCACCTTTAGTCACTTCAAGTCTTACGTGAAAAGTATTTCATGCTCTTCATTTATTTATGTATGGGTGTTGTATTTTGGTGAGTCAATGGAATTCCAGGCATATGCTGAGGTGTAAGTGAGATCTGTGCTCTTAAGTTAATGGAACTTATGGTCCCCTTTTAAATGATTCATATCATGGTATATTCATAGTTTTGACTGAAATTTTGGAAATTGTCCATTTTCTCAGGCTGGAAGACCCACAACATTTCGGAGGTTTGATATTCCTCTGTCTTTGGGTGGAGTGGCAGAAACAGGGAAGGTATTCTTGTGGGCTCACTAGAAAGAGCTGGTCACAGTCCCTGGGGATTGCGGGATTTTATACCAAAGAAAATGGACAGTGTCCAAGATTTCTGTTATGATAATAGAATCCTGTTTGTGTTAACCTCCTTGCAGATCATTGTGGCCTAGGTGCCATGTACATATTATCACAAGCAGCATATTTTATAGTACACTGTAGTATTCAATGTCACTGCACTGCAGTGTATGTGAATTGCAGGGTATGTGAGACTGGAATTATCATTCACATGATTTTTGTAAACATATTTTTATAAAACATGATTTCGTATATGCGGTACTTAATGTAAATCAAGAACAGTGTATTACTGTCTGGACAGTGAGTTAATAAGTATGGAAGTTGAGATTAACTTATAAGATGAATGGTGGATGTTCAGAATTGTAACTGGTATAAAGCCCCAGATATGAAGTACAGGCTGTCAGTTGTAAAGAATATTTATTCCGAAGTTTAAAAATATTTTTTTGGTGTTCCAACTATCATTAGGTGCTCCATTTTTAATTTTAATAAATTAATAAAATAATCAATTGTATTGATTTTTGCTGGGACTGATTGTTAGTAGGAACAAATAGTGATGTGATGTGCGTTGCAAGACTTCAGTACTGGCGAGTCTGTATCAAATGTCCTGTCAGAATTTTTGAAGTGTGAGGCCAGTGGATCTAAGAATCCTGTCTGTACAGTGATACCTCAGCTAACGGAGATAATTCGTTCCGGAATTACATTCGTTAGCTGAAATCTTCATTAGCTGAAACACACATACAGACAGAAAAGATAAGCTCCTGGAATGGCCTGACCGTTTATGTTTGTTGCTTTATGTTAGCGCGCGCATCCACTAAAACATTCGTTGGCTGAATCCATATTCGTTAGCCGAGTCCGAAAAACAGCGAAAAAAATCTTCGTTAGCCGAAAAATTCGTTAGCAGTGTCACTTGTTATCCGAGGTATCACTGTACTGTGGCACAGTCAGATAGTGAGATCCCAGTATATTACCATACTAATTGCAGTTAAGACTAAAATGGTGTTAGAACTTTCTTCATGTACATGCCTTACTTTGTTGTGTGTGAGTACCACACTTATCAAATTAGTTAAGACAATCCTGCATCTCATGCACTGATAATTGCACATCAGGAAGAAAGAGACAAAGCGGAAATTGTATGAAGAGATGTTGATGAGACTGAAAAAGAATTGGTAAAATCGACTGGAATTTTAAGAATTTTTGTAGGAGGTATTATTCCACCATTGTTCCACATTCACTTATCTGTCATTTGGGGCTGGTACAATAAAAAACGTATTAGTAGCTGTGGTACCAAGGGATTCAGCCTCACTTCCGCCCATCAAAACAATAAACATCATCATATATCCCTGTGGCATTAGTGTCAGTATTGTTGGTGTAGAATGTTGCCAGATCTGATGCACCATCTGATCCGTACTATAGCTTGCATAGCTACTACCAGTAGGAATTTTGCTTTCTGTGCTGTGATCTGTATTGTCAAATGGTGACCAGCATACACCACATGGGGCTCTTATTGCGCACTATCATTGTTCGAGTGTTGCGAGGTGTCCACTGTGCAGGTCATCTTCCAACAATTTATGACAATTTTTAAACCTATGATGTCACTCAGACACTCGCTTGTGATGTGTGAAGGATGTTCGGTAGGTAAGGATCCCTAGGTTGTAAAAATTAAATGAAGTTATTTCGAGTATTAGGGGACCGCGGTAGCACAGCGGTTAAGGTGCTGTGCTACAAATCGGAAGGTTGCTGGTTCAATTCCAGATGGTGTCATTGGAATTTTTCATTGACATAATCCTTCTGATCGCACTGTGGCGCTGGGGTCGACTCAGCCTCTAACAGAAATGAGTACCAGGAGCATTTCCTCGGGGTAAAAGCGGTCGGTGCATAAGGCTGAAAACCTTACCATCATCCTGGGCCATTGTCACGTAGTTAGGGAACCTTAACTTCCTGGAACCCACCGGGCCTCTCCAGACCTGTAATGGGACTGATTTACCTACTTCAATTATTAAGTGTTGCTCACTGTTTCCATTGAAATACCATTTGTTCCATCTTGGCCCAACTTTAATAATTACATTGCAGTCAAAGCGGCTTTTTGCATTCACGGTCATTCACCACAACCATTTCCACTTTCTCATTATTGTGGACTCAGTAGCCTCTTGTATGTCATTTCAGTGGCTCAAACAAATGGTAGTACAATAGGACAAGGTCAGTTCTAGAGGGTGGATGGTCCAAAAGTTTGTGTGAAATGACTGAAGCAACTCTTGTGTCAAAAATATGCTGTTTGGAGTTGTGTTTTCTTCCTGAAGGACCACACCCCACAACAGATGTCCAGGTGTCTTGTATTGAATAGCCTCACACAGTTTGGTCCACCGAAGCAAACAATTGGGAGGTTGTAATTTCCACAATAATGAGGAAGTGTCACTGGTAGTTCATGAATGGCTGTGAATACTAGAGCCTGATTTATACCATGACAGAATTTTTAAACTAATTTTTTTTAAATTTTAGTCATCCTGTTGTGGTGCTGTAAAGGAAGGTATTATGTAACCCATTAATCAAAACACATTTGTTTAATTATGTATTACATTATTTACACGTGTTACATGTTCCAGCTGCAAGGGGCCATCAGTGGGTATCGCAAATAAAAGTATTTAGAGACAGTTATTTGATATGTAAACAAAAACCTGTGCAGGAATGAGATCTCATTCTCAACTAGCTAATGTAAGTTGGAGACACACCCCACTTTCCATTCACACTAACCTCCATATCAAATTCTGGAACACTCAGACACTACAAAGAGACTTAACAATGAAGCCATACAAATAGGATCCCCAAAACAACATTAAATTACATCGGGGATTGACAAGAAATGTGTAAGTGCAGTAAGAAGAAGGAGGTTAAAATAATGTTAGAAGTTTAAATATTTAAATGGGAAAGGAATACCATCTTCAATTCATTTTTTAATATTAATATGATAATTATACAGTTTCAACATAATGACATGTTTTTTGACTTTTGCTGACCGTGCATCTCAGTATATTTATCTCAGTAATTAACCAACTTGATGCACAAAATTTTTGTTTTACAATAAGTTTATTTCATGCCTCTACATGTTCGAGGACTATGTGCTCATCTTCAGGAGGTCAAAATTGCATTACACAGCCTCTGGTATCATAACACCATCTCGTGCACAGCGTGTGCATGAAACGGCCATCTATAGGTGTGATGATACCAGAGGCTGTGTAATGCAATTTTGACCTCCTGATGATGAGCACATGTGTTCGAAACATGTAGAGGCATGAAATAAACTTATTGTGAAACAAAAATTTTGTGCATCAAGTTGGTTAATTACTGAGATGAATATAATGACATATGTTCAGCCTAATTGCACTGAGAAAGTTTCACATTGCTATAAAAATATAAACCTAATGTGAAGGAATGAGATTATCATATTTTGATACGGGTTTTTGTTTTTGTTTTTGTAATGTTAAAATAATTTCTTTTAATATTTTTGTTTGTTATACCAGATGATGGTCCCTTGCGTCCAACACATGTTGTGTGTGTAAATGATATAGTACATACCTAAACACATGTGTTATGATTGATGGATTATACAATATCTTCCTCTTTAAACTCATGCTGCGATGCAAAAATGCATCAATGTGCTCAGGGATTGTGTTGAGAAGTGATGGTAGTACTTGAATAAATGATGTACATTTAATGTTATGGTGAGTTTATTTTTAATTTTTATTACCTAGGGAACTGTACTTATTGAACAGCCTATGTAGATTGTTTGCAATAGTTTGTTTGAAAAGCCTACATTTTTTTTATTGTCAGTTTTCTTAGTTACTGGCAGTATATCTCAGGTGGCACAAGCATCCGCCAGCCTTTGTGCCTTTGTCATTGTGTTTGCTTCTGACATGGAATTTTTGAAGCTCTTATGTATGTGTCGTATCAGTATGAACTTGTATCGACTAAGAAACAAATAATATCTGTCAGTATGTTGTTTGAACATATTGATAGATATTATGATTGTTACACCAATACATGTGTTTCATATGAAGTTCAAGAAACTAGAGCTGAAAAACTGTTGGTATTTGTCTGCTTAAAATTACTGTGATTGAATTTCCCTTAATTATATAGAGCAGTCCTAAATAATACTCTGTTGTCCACATATCTCAGGAAGTTTCTGTGTGTATTTCAAGAACTTTCATTATGCTGGCTTTGCAGTGGAGGTGATAAATCATGCAATATGATTATGACCTTCTATAAAACTGATACGTCAGTACACAAATGTTCTCCTATTAGAGTAGATGAATTTCAGCGTAGAATACAGTTGTCCATCACTTTTTGTGGGTTTGTACTTCAAATTTTCACAAATTTACGGGTTCACCTCAAGAATAAAACTATCACACTCAGACCCTTCAATGGATAGGAGCATCAGAAATGTTCGACAACTCAAACAGGTGTTTGAGCCATACCATACAATGTTCAAGGAGGTGAAAGTAAAAAGAAAAGAAGCAACTTCCCATCTCACAGTATCTGCAGAGTAAAGTGAAACACTAAAAATACTGAAACATTTTTGAGGGGGCAGTCAGTTTGTGGATTTTAGATTTTCACAGAGGGTCTTGGAACTTAACCTCTGTGAAACGTGAGGGATGAGTGTATTTTTCCTAACTGAGCTTCCCCTTATGTAATGCTACTTGAAACTTTAAAATGAGAATATACGTTCTGCAGTACTGTACATTGCAGGGAGAATAACAGAGATATGAATAGGGTTGAAAGCAGAAGTTACTAAACTGTAATTCTAAAGCCAGGCAGGATTGCATCACCTGGAAAGGTTAGAGCAGTAATATAATGTCATTATAGTTTTGAACAAATTTAATATGTTGATTTTACAATTTCTGATGGAGTTTTAGTGATCTTCCACTGATATTTGCCACAGGATCTTTAGTGACAGGCTGTGGTCACAGGGCAATATATGCCTTCATCACGAAATGCAAAAGACGACCGATCATAAAATTCCTGATGATATATGTCGGCTGTTATATGTTTGTAGCCTTGTGCAATTTTCACTTGTGTGTATGGGAATGTAGGACGGGATCTTAATAAAAATTCAACCAGATGCAACAGTATGCAGATATTTATTTACTGCAAAGTTACTCTACATGTTTCGGGTGTCACAGCACCCATCATCAGGAGTACTAAAAACTGTAACCACAGCCTTCGGTACAGGTCATAATACTGGTACAGCTACTTCCCTCCAATGTAGCCTGATCGGGATGTTGGAGGGAAGTAGCTGTACCATTATTATGACCTGTACCGGAGGCTGCAGTTACAGTTTTTAGTACTCCTGATGATGGGTGCTGTGGACACCCAAAACATGTAGAGTGACTTTGCAGTAAATAAATATCTGCATATTGTTGCATCCGGTTGGAGTTTTATTAACATTGAATTACGATGCACAGAACCATGAGCTTAAAAAAGTAGGATGGGGCATTTATTCTGACTAATAACAAGTTCTTGAGGACTATGAATGATGAACATGCAGTACTGATTCTAAAGTGGCTCATCACCGATTGTGATGCTAATTCATATGTTATACACAGAAGTTTGCACCAGCTGTTTAGACTGTTTGTTCTCAAATGTCTGCAAGCAGTCCATTCTGTCAAAAGGTACGTGTTCCATCTCTCTGCATATTGGTTCAACCATGTAAGCAGAAATGACCAACATGTTATAGTTAATTTAAAAATGAAACTTACTCAAAAAAACACTATGAAATATATTCAGATCTTGAAATGTTAAGTAGTCAAACGTCTACACATAAAGGTTCAAGTTGTCTGGGTTATGATGCTGTGTCTGTTGCTATAGTTCCTGACATTTCAGAGCAGCTGGCAGCCCCCAACCTCAGGGTCTGAACACTTCATGTCATTCTACTCCATTTTAAGCTGCTATATGTACATTTTTTAATAAACCTCAACCTATAATGTGAGGTAAGTTCAGTCAAAAACGTGACTATAAATATATGGCTAATTGATGGTGTTTATTAGCAATGGAGAAACTACATGTTTCAGCCTATAGTGGCCATCTTCAGGTTTTGACAACTTTCTTGCTAAAAAGAGTTTTATATAATATGCCTAAACCAGCCTCACTCAGGCATGCGTACCTGGGCTCCTTCTTTTTGGAGCCCGAGGATAATAGGAGTTTAGGCTTGGGGGCCATCTGGAGCTATGGCAAGGCTGCGGGGCTCCCATGATTCGATATGGGGCACAAAGGGCCTGTCTTAATTAAGGCCTAGGTGCATCGGGGCTGAGAGGCCCCGAACCCAAACGCAAATCAACCAATCAATCAATCAATCAATCAATCAATGCCTAAACCACGTGGTGATGTTGAGATCTTATCATAATTTTATGTGCTTTTGTTGAGCTAAGTTTTGTGGGATGTCTGTTGCGTCAATGAATTTGTAGGTAGCTGGGTGTGATGATGAGATCTCAACATCACCACGTGGTTTAGGCATATTATATAAAACTCTTATAGCAAGAAAGTTGTCAAAACCTGAAGATGGCCGCTATAGGCTGAAATGTGTAGTTTTTCCATTGCTAATAAACACCATCATTTAGCCATATATATATATATATATATATAGTTGTGTTTTTGACTGAATTTACCTGACCTTATAGTTTAAACACAACAGGGATGGCACACCTCAGAACCTTAACCTGTCTGGTGACTACGCAATGGGCTGGACAACCGAGAAATCATGGTTAGTTTTTTAGCAGCGGCTAGAAATTTTTCTCTTCGAAGTTTTCAGACTTTGTGTGGGGGACATGAACCTGACCACTCACCTCCGTCTAGTGTGAAGGTTAAGAATGACTAGAGCCATCCCAAGACTGTCCCACATGCCTTCATGGCATGCACAGGGACAACTTTGCTTTCACTTTAACTTCACTGTGTGAATTGAATTTACCACAGTGGTACTGTTGAAGATTCAAGCCTCATGGAATGTTACACTATATAAACTTGTAAGTACAGGTACTTAGCAGTTTACATGGTGTTACATGGTAAATAGCTTGGATCATTCATTTCTGTCTTCCTTTTTATGGAGATAGTTGTGTCGCATTTGTTGAATGGAATCTGTTGACATCGGTTTTTATTAATTTGGTAGAAATGTGCTTGTATTTACAATAAGAATTTAATACGTTTATTAAGCTTCCTGTTCCAATTAATTTTCTCTTCCACTCTAACTTATATTATTTAGTCATTCTGTTGTGTGGCCATAATTCCTGGCATTGTATTGACCATGTAACTGACAACATCTAAGGCAACCTTTATTTTTTTAAAATTATTGTTTGTTTTTAGGTAATAAATTGTCTGTGTGGTCCTTCTTTGTATTCATATTTATAGTTTTGGTATGTGTGATGGAATTCTTGACACTGTGTTTTTTTCCTGTTTTGTTTTCGCCGTGCCAATGGTTTTTGTGTTTTATCCTTTTACCATGCCCATTTTTGGTTACATTTACAGAGCAGTTGTGAGAAGTGGCTGTTAGCTTCAGTTGTTTTTATGTGCGGAGACTGGATGTGGTGGCAGAAATGTAGAGAGTGGTGTGTGGTGCTTTGGTACCTGCATGTCAGTAGGAAGGGCAAGTAACTAAGAAATTTGGTCTTCCTTGATTTGAAGTTTCAGACACTGCGGATGTGACGCGGTGTGGCCGCTTAATAGAGGTGTACTGTGCGAGATTTTAGGCTTCATCATGTCTAATAATTACGTAATAACAGTCAACCCAACTAAGTATGTGCTTAGTGTTGCAACATGTTTCAGCCTTCTTAATAAGTTATCATCAGGCCAAACACATTTTATATGTACAAAATGTATGTAGCCTGATGATGACCTGTTAAAAAGTTCGAAACATGTTGCGGTATTAAACAGTTACGCACTTGGTGGTGTCAACTGTTATCGCGTGATTATTAATTTGCAACATAAAGGGATGTTCGGCCTTAAAATTCATTGTGTCTGTCATGCTGTCCGTCTACATACAAGGACTGTGCTCCCATTGGACAGACTTTCATGGAATCTTACATTGGAGACTTTACTAAATCTTGCCAGCCAAATTCAAGTTTTGTTCTAGTCTGAGCAAATTAAGAAGTTTTGCATTAAACCTGAAATCTTACAAAGTCCTACATACCTTTAAGATAATGTCTTAAAGGTAAAGGTAAAGTGATCCCGTTCCAGGCCCGGTGTGTGGCCCAGAGGGTGGGTAGAGGTGTAGCTCTATTGTTCCATGACCGCGGCACTAGAAGGGGGTGAGTGGTCAGCAGCACGCCCCGGCCGAGCTTTACCCCCGGGAAAGACCCGGTACCCATTGTGCAGGAGGCTGGGTGGGCCCCACGGTCTGTCTGTCTGGGCGGAAAATCTTGTCCCAACCGGGATTCGATCCCGGCCTGTCCAACCCGTAGTCAGTCGCTATACTGACTGAGCTATCCAGCCCACAAGATAATGTCTTACCACATAGAATATAAGTAGAAGCAACATGATATGTTGTAATTTTGGACGTAAGTACAGCAGAACCAGAGAGGCCAAAGAAACAGTTGATGATCTACTGAGCATGGTCAGTTTGTGAACCTCTTTACTAAGATACGGAGAAGATTTTTAGTGTGTGTGCTGTGTGGAATATGGAAACAGACCTTTAACATACATTTTCATAATTTTTTTTTGGCAATTATTCACACATTTAAGATCTAGGGCCAGGAATGTAAGTCTGTGAGAAGTGTAACACTGTCTGAGCATCTCTCAGCATTCCTGTTATGACAGATTTATTGGTGGTGTCATGTTTTGCCATGTGCACTGTGATAGCTACCCTGAAATTGGCTGCATTTGCTTCCTGTCACATTGCTTGTGATTCATCATTCACAACCTTCCTACCATATGTCATTCAAGATTGGCACAGCTTCATAAGTAACTAATCCTAGACAACTATTGCATTTGGTGTAGTATTTTTATATATCATTGATGATTTGTTGTTTGTGTAATAAAACAGTGAAAACTGCACAATTCTATGTTACTAAAAATACGTTACAGTATTCACTGTGCTCAGTGGCATACCCAGGAATTTTGTTTTTTTTTTTTTTTTGGGGGGGGGGGGGGACAAAAACATTCTACGTGGGGGAGAGA
>Ga0123352_10002610_pt1 | contig 25345 bp, 20 predicted proteins | sample TergutLab28metaG_FD_89700 | JGI IMG/M metagenome (GOLD analysis project Ga0123352, IMG submission 89700) | Labiotermes labralis P1 segment gut microbial communities from Petit-Saut dam, French Guiana - Lab288 P1 | ecosystem: Host-associated > Arthropoda: Insects > Digestive system > Gut ...
AACATCCGAACCCATTTCCTAACCATGCCATCACTCATCGCATTGTCACCATACACTTGACAGATCTGGTGATGAATCTCACTTGGTAGCACATTCCTAGCATTCAAAAAATGAATTACAGACTGTATTTCACAGTCTGCGGCCCCTTCAGTTGTCTTAAACATGTTTAATGCACAGGAACAAACATAAACATAACACGAATTTCACGAAATGGCATCTGTGGCTTCCCAATTGATAGAGGAAGTCACTGCTCATGCGCAAAGTGACAGTCTCGAGGATGCGCGAGAGATATGCGCAGACGGTACTTACTTTCCAAATAACCTACATATGAGTTGTATTTATATGCTTTTCCAACCTAGTTGAAAAATGATATGAGACCATCTTCTCATTATTGTTTATTGAAAACTTATTTACCTAACATTAAAATGAATTATGGATCAACACAAACTGCTGTGGGCGCAGATGTCTGAATATGGAACATGACACTGAAACAGGCATATATGCATGTATGTATGTACTTATATGTACATATGTGTTTGTGTCTTTATGACTATATGTACTCATACTTCCTTCATATAATTTACTGAATATTACTCAAATGATCTTATAAGATTGTGTTTGTGTCACGAGCTGTCTAATAAAGCCTATACTGTGGTGTACTATAGAATTAGGATTTATGCAATGACATTCTTGGGTTGATACCATCTGGTAGCATAGTGGGCTTCCATTGTGCATTATTCCTCAGTGGACATGATTTTATGTTACAGACTAGTCAATGACCTGTCAAAGATTGCTCAGGGACGACAAGCTCTGGAGTTGGGTGCCACACCAAACCAAGAAAAATCAATGAGAATTCGTGGCTTAGAGTGTTTGGTTTCCATTCTCAAATGTATGGTGGAATGGAGTAAGGATCTTTATGTGAATCCAAATTCACAAACAACACTGGGTAAGTGCATTGAAAGTTCTGCTGTATATTCTTACAGTACCTTACTGTTGAGTCTCTCTGGCTATAGCACTTTATATTTTTTTACATTATTTTTTGTGATATGAAGATATTTTTATGAACCTGCAATCTGGCATGTGAGTAAAGAATGTTTGCACAAACAATTGAATTTACCATGTACACTTTAAACAGTTGTAATGTTTGATATACAACCGAATTATGGTTTACATTTTTCAGAGCTTTTATTTCAGGTAAAGATAGAGAATATCGTGTTGAGCCGCTGGTTGTGAGAGCCTATAATAACTGTAGCACTACTGTGCTGGCGTACTTTAGTTCTCCTCTTGGGTGTAATGGAACCAACCTCATTACTCTGTGCCATTGGGCATACAGACGTCAGGAAGCTGGAGGAGACGATTATTGAAGGATTTTCTACATACTTTTATCATTTTGCAATGAACGAAGAATTTTGATCTTAAGAAATGTACGGAATAGATCTTATGCCTCTGCAGATTATAGTTGCGGCTTTACCTTCACCAAACTCTGTACCGTGTCCTGCTTTTACCTCATTTTCAGTGTTGAAATGTTAAAAAATCTGTGACCTTAAATTTGTTATGTCCTGCTATATAAACTTGAAGAATTATTGGTAAAGTGGAATCAAAATTACTGTTATACAATAACAGTTACGGTTATTTAGATTTTGGATTATTTAAAACAAACAGTAGACTTTTTGGATCCTGAATGCAGTGGTTTTTATTCATTAGCAGCAGTAGACTCTATTCACTAATTTCCATAATTATTTGGTGCCGAATTTGAAGTGCTAATGGGAGTCTTGAGGTTTTTACGGCAGTGTAGTTGAGCATTCCATTCTTGTGGAATATTATGCTGCATCACTAGGTAATAGGTTGGGCCTCTTGATCCTTGAAGATGAAGGTAGTATATTCTTTGAAACACTGAGAACTACCTGCCCAGTGACCCAGCATTATATCCCAGAAGAACAGATGCCTTGAACTTATAACTTTGTTTCAAAAGTTAGCTTTTACAAGTTTATGGACAGTTGTGTGAATAACTACTTGTTTCTGTTTAAACTAACCTCATCTCACAGGTGCTGATCGCCACAAGGATACTGACAGTGAGTTAGCACCTTCAAGAGGTAGCAACAGTATAAAGTCTTATGGCAGCAACAACAGCCTCAATTCTGGCAGTTCAGGGCAGGGCAGTGTGGTTGGTTCTGGCAATAACAGAGAAGCTCCCAACACACCAGAACAATTTGAAGTGCTCAAACATCAGAAGGAAGTTTGGGAAACAGGCATTACTTTGTAAGTAATGGGTTTTTTGTTGAATAGATTGTTACAGCATGGAATGATATTTTTGAGTCCTCATGGCTGTGATGTTGGTACCTATGTACCAGTCCATGTGTCATTATGTCCCAGAAGACGGAAATCTTCATGAGCACTGCTGTGAGAATCTTTGATCTTCCTGAATGCTGTGATGTTGGATGATCTGCACAAGTTACGAGAATAGGTGGGAGCAATGAATTGGAAAGTGTGTGGTGAAATTTGAGTCAGTGCCGCAATAAAGTAACAGCTATGATTTCTGATAATCCCTGTTGATTTTCTGTAATGTCTGACTAGCCACAACATGAGAATTGCTTTAGCCATGCGTGTCACATGTTGTGCTAGTTAACACACAAAATACTGTACATTAACAAGTCAACACACTTGTCATATCACTTTGTGTTGGAGAAGGAAGCAACAGGTTGCTCGTAAACTTTTGAAACAACTGTATAGCTTGGCACAGTTCTGTGGCCAGAAGATCACAATGAGTATCTAAGTAAATACAAAGGCATTACAATAGGGGGGAAGATTTTCACATCATGAAAGTCTTCATGGTGCTAATGTACTAAGGAAGTTGGTTGTAACATACATTTGGGAGATGCTTGTTTCAGATTTCAGCTGGGACACCATTCAGACTGACGTTTTTCATCATTTACCTCAGTCTGTCCAGGCTAATGCTGGAAGATAAATTAGAATTTGTCTGCTTTTGTTGACTTTCTTTCCAGTTCCTGAATCACTGTCATCCAATCATAGTGACAGCACTAATGCAGTAAAGTATCAGTTAGTAATAGGCTCAGGCTACAAAGAAAAATAACTATTGATCCAGTACTTTGTGTATGATAGATACAAAAGCTGCTGTAGATAAACAGTTATACTGATATTTGTGAGGATAATACTAAAGTGAATCTTCAAGAAATGGTCGGGGGACTGGACTGGATTGATCTGGCCCAGGTTAGGGACAAGTGATGGGCTGTTGTGAACACTGTAATTAATCTTCTCGTTCTTTAAAATGTGTAGAATTTCTTGACTAGGGGAGGAACTGTAATCTTCTCAAGAACGAATCTCTTCCATTGAGTTAGTTGCCTGAAATGTTAGATGGTAGATTCTGTTTATGCATAATTAAGAGTGTTAGGAGTTATCTTGAAATAAATGTGGAAAATAGAATAAAATGTGTCCTGTAAGAATATGAGCCATGAAAAAAAAATTTGCATTTCAGGTTCAACAGGAAACCAAAGAAAGGTGTGCAATTCCTGCAGGAGCAACGGTTACTGGGTAACACATCTGCCGAGATTGCAGAATGGTTACATACAAATGACCGTTTAGATAAAACTGGCATCGGAGATTTTTTGGGTGATAGTGATGACTTGAGCAAAGAGGTACGACTGTTGAAGAATCAGACTGTACCATACAGTCAGATCTGTTTACATATTTTTCAGTTGTCTGAATATTACACTTCTTCTGACGAGATGCATGGTTTGTGTTTAGGTTATGTATGCATATGTGGATCAGATGGATTTTGGCAATAGAGATATGGTGTCGGCATTACGTTACTTTCTGGAGGGTTTTCGTCTGCCTGGTGAAGCTCAGAAGATTGATAGACTAATGGAGAAATTTGCCAGCAGATACTGTGAATGCAATCCAAAGTAAATACTCTGTGTGATATATTATATGTAGTATTTATATATTTTTTCTGTCTGTGCCACCTTTGTTTTGTAACAGAACTTTGAATAAAACACAAAAACATATTTATTGTCAAGCAAGTGTTCAGATGCATGATATCAGAATTCTTAATTTTGTGTTAAATGTTGAGATCACTTTCAGTGAAGTCAATTTGTACATAAAGCAGCATAGTGAAAGGTCGTCATAACTCCTAATTGATGGTACTCTCCTTATCTGTATCAGTTTGCAAAACACATCATAACAGCAGTTGCAGTTGTCAGTTAAGTAATTGAAAAGGAAAGATGTAATGATTACTATGACTAGTAACATACAGAACTTCAATTTACAGCAATGGATTATTTGCAAGTGCTGACACTGCATATGTGTTAGCCTATTCTGTGATAATGCTAACTACAGACCTACACTCTCCTCAAGTGAAGAGCAAAATGACCAAGGAGCAGTACATACGACTGAACCGTGGCATCAGCGACAGCAAAGATCTGCCTGAGGAATACCTGTCCAACATCTATGATGAAATTGCTGGCCATGAAATTAAGATGAAGGGAACAGTGAATAAACCAGGGAAACAGTGTAAGTTGAAACATACAGAACATTAACTAAAGAAAGAAGCAAAGATTTAGTGTGCATTTTACAGATTTCTGTTTGCGTAAGGTTTCCCCCCCTCTAATACTACTATATGATCTGTTTATGCCATCTTCCTGTTGGTGGTGACACTTACAGGGACATGCACACCCATTTGTGTGGATAGGCCAAGTTTGTAGTGTTGTAAGTGTGTGAGTGTTTGCTCAGTGTACAGGCTTATCAGTGGGAGTAAGGGTGGAGTGGGAGTGTAATTTTATCCAATGGAAAGGGGCAATTTCTGTAGCCATGCAGAGTGTGGTACTGTTGGAGGGAGCAGAACCATGTGCTTAAGAAGATGTGGAGGAAACGAGACAGAACCAAAGTTTACCCATGCAAGGTCTGAGGTTGTTATAGGGTGTTCATACAAATTCAAGTTTGAGGATATGACTTGTAATTTTCAACTTAAATGTATTCAAATGTCTGGTGCAACTTTGTGGCAGGAGAACTAAAGGCAGTAACAGATGATATGTTTTGCTTCCATTTATTTCTCGCCTATAGTAATCTCAAGTGAAAAACGACGGCGCTTCTTGTGGAACATGGAAATGGAGGCTATCTCTACAGCTGCCAAGAACCTCATGGAGTCTGTGAGTCATGTCCAGGCACCTTTCACATCTGCTAAACATCTCGAACACGTACGACCAATGTTTAAGGTGAGGGTGTGGGCATTTACATCGCTGTGTGGGCTTAAACCAGAAGGGTCATCACGGTGTTAACTTGTAGTGAACATCCTTAAATAGAAGAATATTATGAGTCAATAAAGAGTGAAATTAACTTCTGTACATAGGAAGTATGTAATAACAGTATAATTTTCTCACAAGTTTTTCTTTCTTTAAGTGTATTTTGTCTCCTTCATCTGTAACAGTTAATAGTATAATTTTGTGTGTGTGCATGGTTACATGTTCAAGATAATGGACACAGAGAAATTAGCAGTAAACATGGTGTGATTTGTATCAACCATCATAATTACAGACCCTGTTTATAGTTGCCTTTAATGCATTGTTTCATGGTCTTAGTAATGATGATTTCTATATATTCTATGAGTATTCTGTGTACATTTTTTCAAGAGTTATTTGTTCGTAATGGTCTTTAATTAATGAAGTTTGCATCGCAGTATACCAGTGTTAACACACTTATGAGTTGTGAAGGTGTCTATGGTTGTAGTGTATTTAGTGAAATTAATATATTGCACTTACTACCTTAAGTTTATTTTGCTAATTATTACACTCAGTTTAAGTTTTTTTTTTCCTCCCCAGATGGCTTGGACTCCCTTCCTAGCTGCATTTAGTGTTGGGTTGCAGGACTGCGATGACCCTGAAATTGCATCCCTTTGCCTTGATGGTATCAGATGTGCCATCCGGATAGCTTGCATTTTCCACATGACGGTTAGCAAAACTTTTACACTGAAATCTCGTTCATGCAACACTGTTTCTACAATATGATGTAAGAAAAGCATCTTTAAAGTAGTGTATTTCTTGCTGTGTCTTCTATCAAGTCATTTACTTCTTATTTCAGCTTGAAAGGGATGCATATGTCCAAGCACTGGCCAGGTTCACACTGCTCACCGCTAACTCACCCATCACTGAGATGAAATCTAAGAACATTGATACCATTAAAACCCTAATCACTGTGGCTCATACTGATGGTAAATATTTTAGTGTATTTTTTTTTTTTTTTAAATAAAATGGTAATGTGCTGATAGATGCATTAACCCTTTGGCACCAGAAGTCGACTGCAGTCGATGCATGCTGTGATGCTGAGAAAACCGAATGCCCACTAAGGTTTTCAGCCAAGAACACACGAAGTAATGGACAGCCTTTACACTGGGAATTAATTACAGCTCCTAAGGTTAAAGGGAAAGTGTGCAGCAGCATAACCAGTGTTTGGATCTCTTCATTGGTGTATTTTATGGGCCCTTTTCAAATAGGTATTGGATGCCCCATCTATATAATAATTAAATTATTCTAATTATTTGCATTGGGAATTAGTATCTTTTGAAAAAGAGCCTTCCAAGTTCACAAAAGTATTAGTTGCAAGCATTGGGTATTCTGCCACAAATCTTCCACATTTTGTATAGTGCTACTGTGGGCTAGATGACCAAGGAATAGTATCTTTTGAAAAAGAGCCTTCCAAGTTCACAAAAGTATTAGTTGCAAGCATTGGGTATTCTGCCACAAATCTTCCACATTTTGTATAGTGCTACTGTGGGCTAGATGACCAAGGAATTATGGCTTTATTTGCAGCAGTGAAATTTTTCTCATCTGTTCAATGTTTGTGGGCCCTGACTAGCATAACCCCTTGTGCGGTGGGCACAGGGAGATCTTTGCCTAGGGTAAAGTGTCTGGGGTATGAAGCTGAACAGTTTTTACAATAATTTTGTCATGGTTAAAGAGTGTTGCTGTATAAAAGGTCTTATGTTTCAGGTAATTACTTGGGAAGCTCATGGCTTGACATAGTGAAGTGCATTTCACAGCTGGAACTTGCCCAGTTGGTGGGTACAGGAGTCAGACCTCAGTTCATATCCGGACCTAGAGCCCACCACAGCGATCACTCCTTTTCAGACCCTCTGAAGTGGAACTTGAGCTCTTTAGATCGTAAGTACCAGAAAATTTTTTCAGTCCAAAAAAATTGGTTTTCATTAAATCTGTATCAGATATTTAAGTCTTTAATGTCAGCCAGCTGGAATTTAGTTCAAAACTGAACAAAATGGATTATACCTGAACTGACAGCCTGAATGCATGTTGAGGTTCTTTGTTTTTTAGTGCCTCCAGGTATGGGCAGTGTTAAGTCTACTGGCCTCACATCGGCAAGGACATAGAATCCATTTATGGAGGGTGGACATCTGTAGGGCAGATTCTGTTACCCCAGTGAAGGGGTAATCATGACATTGGTCACCAGAGTGGACCCACAGTTTAATATGGGCTCTGAACTGTGGGGGTTAGGGGGGTTGTTATTTCTCACATTCCTAAAGTTTTAAGTGAGCTTAGTGAACTTTTAGAATGTCATGGGTAATTTTATGTACTAAGTATGGAGTATAGCGTTTCCAGTTTTGTTTTTTGGTGCCTCCATCTAAAGGCATTGTAAATTCATAAAGAACTGCATTACATTTATAGTTTATTTGCAGCTAGTGTGAAAGAATCAATTGGAGAGACGAGTTCACAAAGCGTTGTGGTTGCAGTAGACAGAATCTTCACAGGTTCAACTCGACTCGATGGTGATGCCATTGTAGACTTTGTTCATGCTCTCTGTCAGGTAAGAGGCATGTTTTCACTGTTGCATGGATTTTCGTCTCAGCCCATTGATCCGTACCTGTACACTTTCACTTGTCTTCCCATCTGTTTCCAAAACCAGTTGTATTGAATTTTTTATGTGTCAGGGAGTGTAGTATTTGCATTCATCATGTTCTAAGAAATATTGTAATAATTTGGAGTTATTTTGTGTTTCTGTATTTGTAATACCTAGAAAACTTACGGAAAACTGCATTTATGTTATTGAGGTTTCACTTGATGAACTGGCATATCCAGCCCACCCCCGTATGTTCAGCCTGCAGAAAATTGTTGAAATCTCGTATTACAATATGGGGAGGATACGTCTGCAGTGGTCACGCATCTGGCAAGTGCTTGGTGAGCACTTTAATAAAGTTGGCTGTAATCCCAGCGAAGATATAGCATTCTTTGCAGTTGACTCCTTACGTCAGTTGTCAATGAAGTTCATCGAGAAGGGTGAATTTGCCAACTTTCGTTTCCAGAAAGATTTCCTCCGTCCATTTGAGCACATCATGAAAAGAAACAGGTGATTATGACAAGTACAGAATAACTTTATTTACTAGTTTGTTGTAATTTGGAACTTTTCTACATACTGCCTGAGAGAGCATTGGTAACAGTTATGGTACATGTCCTGTATGATATTTCCATATGACAAAGGTTAAGAGTGCCAGGTATGTCAGACTACATATTTGATATCTGCAGTAGATAAATGGCATTGCCAGTGATGTTTATAAAGTCACAAAGAATGCATTTTGAGAATGTTTACTCCCCAGGAATATACCACTTTTTGTTACATGAAACCAACAAATAGTCTAACACATCTTGTAAACATTATTTAAAATATATGTTGTGTTGACAGATTGTTGGTTTTATTTGACTAAAAACCATGGGGATAATCAACTAATGTAGAGTGTGTGTACTGGTCTAACACAACCATATTTATTGGTAGAATATAGAGTATTTTCTACGTAAGGTACAGCTACATGTTTCGGTGCTTGATAATGGCCATCTTCACGTTTTACATGAAATACTTATTAAGCAGTTATACGAAACATACATGGGTTGCTTATATGGGGAAGGGAGGGGATAAAGTGGGCATGAGATCTTGCATCTGTCGGAAAGTTTGGGCAGTGTGAGTTACATGAGGGGTCCATGCTGTTACCAAGCTATGTCTAAGCTTATTATAGTTAAATCTGTGGTAGATATCATATTCTGCCTATGTGTGTGTGTGTGTGTGTGTGCTGTGTAATTACACTAAAGTATGAAATATACAATGTACAATAATATGTAGCATCTGTGACTATATTATTAACTTACTCTAGTTGTTAGCAGTATCTTACTGTTTTACATAAATCAGGCTACTATCTCAATAATCTGAATGAATCACCTTAAGATAATAAATGTCAGTCAAGCTAGTTGCCATTAGTTTAAGAATATAAAAAGAAAACTATGAACTGCAGTGCTGTTGATATTGTTTGCCTGTATGTTATGTTGACAGATTATTTGTTGGTTTTATTTGATTGTAAACAAACACGAGTCAATCACCTCTTCACTGTTCAAATTAAGTTGTAATTCATTCTTTTAACATGTCTAGGTCACCAACAATACGTGACATGGTGGTTCGTTGCATTGCACAGATGGTGAACTCTCAGGCCCATAACATAAGATCAGGTTGGAAGAATATTTTTAGTGTGTTCCACTTGGCAGCATCGGATCATGATGAAGCAATTGTTGAACTTGCGTTCCATACAACAGGGAAGATTATCAGTAAGTCAGTGCAAGAAATCTAACTGCATGATTATGTAACTTAAGCTGTGGTTGCTGCTACCTCTTTCAATATGTTTTCCTTATTTTTTAAAGAAACATGATGTCTGTGGGTGTGTTCCATTCAGGAATTTTTAGTTACCTTTAGACTCTGATGCTTGGTATGAATAGTGTTCTGCGGGGTGTCAACAGGTCTTTTATCCAATGTATTCATATATTTAAAAATCAATCACTGTGCTGTGTATTTATTACCATATTTACTTGAATGCAAGGTGAGGTTTTTTTCCTTAAATTTGGCACTTAAGTACGTGAGGTCATCTTGAATACATGTATGAAACACTGAACTGGACCATGCCACTCTGGATCACTCTGAACCAGACCGTGTAGAGTCAAACCAAGACCTGCAGCACGAAATTGTCATGTGAGATCTGCACTTGGTTGATATGTTATGTAGTACTGAGTGGTAATTCCCTACCAGCGTTGTGGGGGATTGTGTCAGTTCCAGCTTCAGGGGTCAGGAAATCCAAAAGAGAGAACAGAGCACAATGGAAGTTAACTCACAGTCTTCTTTTTTTAGACTTAGTCCAGTGATATTTCAGAAGCCAGCTGTGTTTCCATTTATAGACAAAGAAGCACCTAACTTTTAAACTATTGAAATATTAAAAATTAACCCTTCAACGCCAAACGACTTCTAAAGATGCCATGCAGTGTACCCTTTATATTGCCGAATGACTTATAAAGACCTCGCAAACAGTTTGTCAAAGTTTGGAGGAATTTTGTTCAGTTGTGTCTGAAATACCGCATTGTTTTGGTAAGCTGTAGGACCCATGAAGGTCAGAGTTTCTCTGTGCAGACAGACTGGACCCCCTCCACCTCCTAAACCCCTCCAAAAACCCTGATTTATATGTTGACACATAGCAGCTGCGCAGTTTTTTCAGTGAGTAATGCTGTTCGAGACACAGGTCGCCTTTGTTTATTGCTTGCCCTGCAGTTCACTGTGGGTTGAAATATCAACACTGACCTATAAAACGAAAAAAGCTGTTGACCAGAAAGGTTGTCAGTGGTGTACTGTACCCGTATACTTTGGGCAAAACTAATGCTCAAAAATCGGAAATATCCACAAAAATCAATGTTTACAGCTACAGGAGCACCCACAGACATGCCTCTTGTAGTGCTGAAGTAATCTGTAGGGGTTGTGGGGTAGCAACATGCAACACACAGACGTCAGTCTACTAAAAAGTCTTGGGCACCCTCAAATAGCTGGAATTTTATACAGTAGTCACATCATAGTTTTAGATCTGTTTTTCTCTCACTGTAGAAGACATTCATATCTGTGGCATCAGGTTTCTGAAACTGTGCCAGTCATACAGAGGAAAATAAATAAGGCAGATCATTGTAGCTTTGGGCAATACTCAGCAGTTGGATACTGTTATCTTTGTGTGGTGCTAAATATACCCACTGAGATTTCAGGCTCCTTCTGGTGAGGAATTTGATTGAGGAAGCTGGAAAGAGCCAAGATCACCCCACCCACAGTTTGGTTGGAAGACCAAGTGTGGGCACAAAAAATGTTTTGCGAATAGAGAGCCACCATAACAAACACTGGCCAGTGAAATCTTCAACCCAGCGGCACTACCATCTGTGTTCTCGCGGCCAAAGGAAGGGCACAGTTTATAAGTGAGCCAGATGTGACGTGGGCCTGCGCGTGGTGCCTTGTTTCACAGAATATCATGCCAAAGTAAATTTGTGAATCACCCTCTTTGTGAATACTGTGTGTCGTGATAAAACAGTGATCCAAAGTGCCACAGACCTTCTGCAGCAGCCAGAATTATGTGCGTAATGAACTATATACACAACATTTTATATAATGCATGTGATTCACAAGCCTAAATTTATTATAAAAATAGGTGAACATTTGAACATTTTTTCCCAGATTAACCAATTTATAAGTAGAGTGCAGAATTTTATTTTATTAATTGTGAAGTAAAAGTCTATGAGGTATGGTCCCCTCCCCCCAAGCGTAAGCATCAGAATTTAAAATCCCCATTAAAAAATCTCGGCAGGCTGCTTTGCACGGAGGTATTGAATTCCGGCATTAAAGGGTTGACTACAAGGCTCAAAAATAAAATGTGGACCATTCAATAAATTAAAAACCATAAAAACAGTCATGAACTCAGACTGATCTGACAACAGACATGACAGACAAATCCAGAACACATATTTAAATTCTTAACACCACTAACATCATCTGTGGAGAAAATTGTGAATCTTTGTGGGTTCAAGTAAGTTCATATAGTGAGAAATGTAAATGTATTATGTAGTCAGTGTGGATAATAACTGCGTGATACCGCATCTTACCAGAGGTGACCGTGAAGGGTTTTCACAAGTGCTGTATATCCAACACAGTAGTTGGGACTGATGATGATATGTTGTGGAATGGTGGTGAAGAGGTTGGGGATGTTAGGAGTGAGTGTTGTAACCGTCTGTTTGACTTGCCTGACTTAGGTTACAACTATTTGTAGCTCGTAGTAAGCACGGATCCCTCTCAAGGAATATACAGGGGGATTTAGAAGCCGCTTTGCTCTTTCAATACTCTTTATTCACTGAGGTTCAAACACCACAACTTTTGGTTCTGGCACTAACAACTTTTGGTTACTCGTTGTTCATCTAGCATTCGCAACTTTGATCAGCGTGCATCTCTGCACAAGTCTCCCTCCTAAGCCTTAGTGATACAGATACCAAGAGTGAACACTTGCCCATAGCTGGCATTGCAAACAGAGAATCAGTTCATATGTGGGGGGGGGAACTTTTGGTTCTGGCACTAACAACTTTTGGTTGCTCGTTGTTCATCTAGCATTCGCAACTTTGATCAGTGTGCATCTCTGCACAAGTCTACCTCCTAAGCCTTAGTGATACAGATACCAAGAGTGAACACTTGCCCATAGCTGGCATTGCAAACAGAGAATCAGTTCACATGTGGGAGGGGGAACTCAAAAGTCTCATTCATGTACCCTGGCAAGTGCATGTGTGCACACCAAACAAACTTTACCTCTTCCCTTTCAATATATAAACTAACCAACGCTTGATGACCAGTTTATCTCCTCACCTTCTTGGTTGCCTAGTCTGAGATTTGAACTACGGACCCTGGCCGTTTACAGTGTGAGGAAGATAGACACACCAACTGTGAAGCTGTAGACAATGACACTGATTGGTAAAAGTGGATAGAATCTGACACGCATTGTGTATTAAGTGTTTGAAATTAATAGTAAAGTATTTTTTAGCAGACAATTTTTGAGGGGCTGTTGTAGATTTGGATAAATATGTTGCCCTTGGCATACATATTTTATGGGGCGGTCACTTTAGATTAGAGTCGTCTTGCATTTGGGTAAATACAGTAATTTGTGGTTGTATCTTATTTACTGATAAACAGTAACACATCTGAATTATGTATAAAAGTTATAAATCACACTAGAATACCTTGTTTGCGCATGAAACTATGTTTGCATATTCTGTATGTACAGCTCTGTCAGTTCTGTGGTTAATAAGCTTGTAATGAACTCTGTATCTATCTTCTATTTCAGATGATCTGTACAGCAAACATTTTCCAATAATGATTGATTCTTTCCAAGATTCAGTGAAGTGTTTGTCAGAGTTTGCCTGTAATGCTAGTTTCCCTGATACAAGTATGGAAGCTATTCGATACATTCGAACGTGTGCCAAATATGTGGATGAAAAGCCCCAGGTATGTTAAAATTGTTAGCCCAGTCTTATAGCATCCAGTGTAACTGATCTTGTGTGGCATTAACTAATACTGATACTAATACTAATAATAATACTAATTCCAGTGACACAGGTCACCAACACAGTACAGCATTTCCACAACAATTTATTAGACATCCATAAAAGAAACATTGACTGTCCTGTAACACCAGAAGTTGTATTTTGTGGTTTTGAGTAAGCCTTCTGATGATGACCATTCCTGTCGAAAAATACGCTGGAGGACTGGGAATTTATTACACTGTAGATAATAAATGAAATAACTCTTCCTACCTACCGACCCATGTGCATGTGTTTTTAACATTATGTGAAAGAAATATTAATATCAGAACACACAGTTCAGGAGGAAATTTCTTCCCTTACCTCCTTTACGTACAGCATTCTAATAGATTGTCACTTTTGGAAAACTGATGTTGTTTCAGCATTTCTTTTTAGATGTTTCATCCCCATTGTGTTTACAGTCGAAATCAACAAATAAACCCCGTAACACCACATATACTGTAAACAGTGTCAACAGCTGTGTGTTTCAGCTACATAAATAGCTGTCATTGGACGGACTGTACAGAAGGAAATATGTAATGTGCTATAAAATGGATTGTATATTCACTTAAAAAGAATATACATATAAGGGCAGTGCAGTGTAGCTGTTTGTGATGTAGGTTACAAACAAATAGCAAAATGTTACATATCTAAGTAAAAAATGAATATGTAGGCTGTCTTTTGGGTGGTATAGTAAGAGTGGCTGATGTATGTGTATTTGCTTATTCAGGATCCTGCTGTGAATTCATTGTAGTTGGTAAAACTTTGGGATACTTTGAGTTTAAATGATTATTATGTAATTATATGAAGCTGATTTTTGGAAATGCTATGCATAGGTGTAGATGTGAGCTGAATGTCGATACTGTGGTATCGTTTGATTTCAGAGATATTGTACATACAATCTTGCGAGATGTTGGTTCACTGTATCATGTACTGCCAAAGTCTAGAGGCATATTTGTTGGTTTTATTAAACAGTTCTGGTAGTTTTGGTCATGTGATTGCCCAAGAAAGGATGCCACTCTAATAATGAACCTTGTTTACAGTTATTTCGTGAACACAACATGGAAGACATCAATGTCCCAGAGGAAGATCGAGTATGGGTCCGGGGATGGTTCCCCTTGTTATTTGAGTTGTCGTGTATAGTAAGTCGTTGTAAGCTGGATGTACGTACACGAGGTCTTACTGTACTCTTTGAAATTGTCAAGACTTATGGCGATGCATTCCAGTCTCACTGGTGGAAAGATCTCTTTCAAGTTCTGTTTAGGATATTTGACAATATGAAACTTCCAGAACAGCATACAGAGGTAAGTGAGCTCTCTTTATATTTCAGGGGCTAGAAAAGTGATTCATTTCTTCATGAAAGGTCATGTACTTCTTCTGTGTGTTCATGGAAGATTGACGGTTGTCCACCTTTGCAAGTAAATGTAATATTTCTGACTTATTTTATAATTTGTCCAGTGACTGTAGAAGATACTGTTTATGGAAACACTTGGCACATGCATGTAAGGGCCACACCTTTAATCTTAAATGAAAAAGTACTGGAAAAGACTGCCCCTGTAATTGTGGCATCAGGAACTGGGGACCCTTTTGCAAGCAAGTTTAATTTAATCTTGCATGAAACTGACAGTAATTGCCAGAAATGTGAAAAACCAGCAGAACCAATTACAGTTTTTCTGTTATTGGTTACCAGATACATACCCAGTCATAGTACACATTTTTGTTTGTCAGAAGCAACAACAACTTTCGCTGTTATGTCATCATCCGTAGCAGTCTGCCAATGATAACAGTGTAGAAGGTGACAGAGATGAAAGTGGAAGGTGTTGGTATGCCCACGAACCAAAAATAATTAAAAAAAAAAAAAAACATTTGTGCCGTATAGTTCCATGAAAGTGAAAGAAATTATATTTTTAAACATTTGACAGGATCTGATTTCAACAGTGCTGAATCTTGGGTTCTGTCACCTTTGAATTAGTGTTCAGTTAATTTATTGTGGGTGTACTGTGTAACTGAATCAAAATGTTGTGTTTAATAACTTGCATATTAAGGACAAGTGAATGTTCGCGTGTTTTCAGAAAGCAGAGTGGATGACAACTACATGCAACCATGCTCTGTATGCTATTGTGGATGTATTTACACAATATTTTGATGTTCTTGGGCCACTGCTACTTAAAGATTTGTACACACAACTACATTGGTGTGTTCAACAAGGTATGATTGTGTTATTGTATATACTAATACAAAACATGTTGAAATTTGAGTGGAAAAATTTATAATTTCCCTTCTGCACGTGTGATTTCACAGATGGCCTTTTCATTGAAGGGGGCCGCAATAGCACAGTGGTTAAGGTGCTGCACTACAAATTGGAAGGTCGCTGGTTGGATTCCAGATGGTGTCATTGGAATTTTTCATTGACATAATCCTTCTGATCGCACTATGGCCCTGGGGTTGACTCACCCTTTAACAGAAATGAGTATTAGGAGTATTTCCTGGGGGTAAAAGCGGCCGGTGCGTAAGGCTGACAACCTTACCGCCATTTTGGGCCATTGTCACGTAATCTGGGAACCTTAACTTCCTGGAACCCTCTGAGCACTTCAGGCCTGTAATGGGACTGATTTACCCTTTTTTTTTACTTTTTCATTGATCTGCTCTTATACATTATGGCCTATGAAAAATGCTTGTAACTTATGATTTCCTTCCGTGTACTTGCTTTGCACTTGCAGAGTCCTGAAATGGCAGCTTGATCAAGTGGGTGGTGGTCGTAGATATAAGCAGCTTCTTTTGGGAAGGATCTAGGCTCCTTTGTGGATAGAAATGTGGATGCCTCTGAATGCACTGTATTTTGTTCTTCCAGATAATGAACAGCTGGCTCGCTCAGGCACAAACTGCCTGGAAAATCTAGTCAATTCAAACGGTCTAAAGTTCCAAGATTCAACGTGGGATAAGACATGTCAGTGTATGCTTGACATATTCAATTGTACCATTCCAAACGCTCTTCTTACATGGAGGCCGGATGATGGACGAGACAGCAGGGACAGCAGTTTGGAGATTATTTCGGTATAACAGTTTGGTTTGTCGAAACTCTGAATATTATTCCTCAAACACACCAGTTGCTGTAAAATAATAGTATCGTACATACAATTCTGTAAATCAGACAGAAAAGTGTTTGCTGTGTAATACATTGAGGTTCTGTTGTTATGTGGTTGATATGCGATTGTGTTAAATGGGGGCATTTTAAAAGTTCCATGATAGTGGCTGGCTGTAATGTGTAGCTGAATACTCCTTGTCTCCATATAGTACGAGAGTTGTGAATGTGTGGATCTTTTCCATCATCATCCATCCTTTCTTCACATTATCCTAATACCAACACAAAAAAGATGTACTTAATGCACAGAACCTTGTTTTATAATAAGTTTATTATATGCCTCTACATGTTTTGAGCACTATGTGCTTAACACCAGGAGGTCAAAATTATATTATACAGCATCTGGCATTGTCACACCTGTAGGTGGCCATCCTGTGCACAGGTTGAGAACGACTCTCTCAACCTGTGCACCGGACGGCCACCTACAGGTGTGACGATACCAGATGCTGTATAATATAATTTTGACCTCCCGATGGTGAGCACAACAGTGCTCGAAACATGTAGAGGCATATAATAAACTTATTATAAAACAAGGTTTTGTGCATTAAGTTGATTAATTACTATGATTATACTGAGATGCACAGTCAGCCAAACATCAAAAGATGTATATGTTGCATGTGTTCTTTGTAAATTAAGTACATGGAAAAGAGAATTTGGCAGCAGCCCAAATCAATTTATTTCAATGTTAATATAACTTCATTTGCTTCCTTGTTTTGGATTTCACGTCTTGTAACAGTTTGAAATATGACTGTAACATAAAGTGTATTTTTTGAAACGTACAGTATTCATATTCTAGTGTACTGGTATTTATTGTTTTATTTAGTAGTGCTGTCACTTGCTTAGATTGTATAATGTCAATCGTGAGAGAATGAAGTACATTTGTGCAGCACGGGAGGAGCATCGAAGAACTTGGAGAGAAACCTGCTCCATTGACACTTTGCCCACCACAAATTTCCCATGGACTGCCATGGAATTGAACTGAGGCCTCTGCAGTGAGAAGCCAACAACTAACACACCTGACTTATTAGACAGCAATTTATTCAGTAAATATTTCTGCTGTGATGGAGATTTTAGAGTGCACAAACTCAGAAATGTTGAGATTTGGGTTTTTTTAATTGTATTTTTTTAACTGCATCTTCATTTGCTAAGTTTTCTAATGTTGGTGATGGATGAATGAATTGGTAGTACTGGTGGAATGATTCTGACAGGGGAAAACTGAAGTGCCTGGAGAAAAACCTCTGCTTGCTATAGTTTGTCTGTTACATGTTCAACATGGATTGGCATGGGATTGAACCCCAGCTTCCATGATGAAAGGCCAGCAACTAAATGCCTGAGCCATGACACAGCCCACAACTGTGAACGTTAAGTTTCATGTTTTCTGATGTGACACCATGTGGTTTGGTAGCTACATGGCATTATATCCAAAACAGATGACAGCTTTCAATTATTTATTCTTTGTATTTAATGTTGCTGGTTTGCTTGCTGTATAGCAGATGACAGGATTGCTGCATAGCAACCCACCAACAGTGCCACTCACTCTGCAGTGCTCAGTTCAGTGATAAAATATACTGTCTGTAGAAAGTGTAGTCACTCATTATGGATCGTATTGGAACGCATTTGATGTACCCTTATGGCCCATGGCAGATTTTATTATAATCTTTTTAGAAGAAATGTGCAGACACAAGGATTAACAGATAATACTTCCAGTTTGTGTAGAGTAGTTGTATTACAGTCAGTAGGACATAGTATCTCATGTTCTAGTTCTCTTTCTTACACCCCATGATTGTATCATGCACTGCAGAGTTCTATTTTGGTTCTGAATGGTTACATTATGTGCCATGTTTTTGCTGAGAGTTTGGGGCATCCGTACAATTATCTCCCCTTCCTGTTTCTTCTATTTCGAGTACGTAATATCCCATACTTTAATTATCATGTTTTGTTGAATCCATCATTTGTCTAGATGAAATTATGACACCATAACTTTAAGGTGGCACATTCCTGTTGCATTATTACATAAGAATAAATTAATTTTTGTTGAGTATAATGTTGTGCTGACCAATTACAACATTCATTTGTTTTACACTATAAGTTATGAGAGACTTAAATGGTAACTTTTTTCTTTCTTTTACAGAGTGAAAATGGAGACACAAGTAGGCAAGGGATCCTTAAACGTTCCGGTAGCACATACAGTATACAAAGCAACAGCACACCACCCAGTTCCACAGAAGAGCTTAAAATGTCTAAAGGAAAGGTGTGTGTATGTGTGTGTGTGTGTGCACGCATATGCGTGTGTGTGTGTGTGTAATTTGCCAGTCTTTGTAATTTTGTCTTGTAAAATGAAGTGAAGTACCACTGATTAACTCTTTGGTAACTAACATTACCTTCTGGCGATGTGCGGTGCCATGCTCAAAGCTATGAAGGTTGCCTCTTGATGACAGGCGGTTATGACTGTTCTTATGTGCCACCCTTCTTTAAATTCCAGATTTCTGCAGCTCACATGATTCATTGTATTCTGGCACCAAAGAGTTAAATTCATTGCTACCAGAAATTTCTTTCTTTCTCAAAATTTCCACTTTATATGAATCATCTAGAAGCCAAGTTTGTGTGTGTCCTCCTAAATCTCATCTTCCTGAATTTCCTCCCATGTTTATCATTCCATCTGCATTACATATTTTCTATATCATTTCAAAATCTATTACAAAACATCACTTCAGGACACTAAATTAAGTGGCTGCTGCTGTTCATTTTTGTACATTTTCCATGGCTTTATTACTGACTGTAAGAAATTAGGATATAGAATGCTGGAGTGTCCTCCAGTGGCTTAATGTTCATACCACGTTTCATGAAAATCAGTCAACAAGTTCAAAAATTGAAATCAACAGCAATCATAAACAATTTTTTGTTTCGAGGGAAGGGGAGGGCAAAAGAATTAGAGTAAATTTTAAAGTAAAATTTTATTATCATGGGGGGGGAGTTGTTAGTAATTGAACAGTTTTTATGAAGACTTGTGTTTTTTCCCTTTTGTAGGTTGCCTCAGACAGGTTGTTTGCAGGTTTATTGATCAGGTGTGTTGTGCAGCTGGAGCTCATCCAGACAATTGACAACATTGTCTTTTTTCCTGCGACTTCACGGAAGGAAGACCAGGAAAACTTGGCCCTTGCCCAGGTAACCATATTGCATACAGTTTGCCTTAATTTTGGAGTAGGAACTAAGTACTACACATATATGGGACAACTGTGGTTGTGGTTGAGTTCATGGTGGACAAGCAAGATGAAAGTCATGGATTGGGTTTTCTTAACTGCCAAATGGGCTACAATCATTAAAAAAACATTTTTTGTACCTTGATCTCCTTTGGTTGTAAGAGTTCTTGGTTGGACTTGTGTTGGGCTTCTTCACAAATATACAGATCTGCAACAGATGTTCTGCACTTGATATACTGTACGTTAGTACCGAAACATAAACAGTATGGTACTCGTGTTCAGCTCAGTTGGAGACTGCGCCCATAGAGATGTTTTCTGAACTGATGTCTGTCATTTTTCTGTCTGATTTCTGAATGACGTGTCCCTCCTAGAGTCACCTCACCCCTTAGATAGCAGCCACAGGCACTGGACAATGAAAGTATAAGCAAGATAATACAAGGGTGAGTCAAATGAAAACCTGAAATATGTTTTACCTTGTAATTTATTGAACACAAAATGGGACTTCATTTTTCTATGTAGTATTGTACTGCAACCTGTCGGCCACTCTTCAAACCATGAGTATCACTGTTGAAACTTACAAGACAATCAAGCTGTGGTTCAAATTTTTTCGCACCTTTAAGGTTTTCAGTTGACTCTCCCTCGTAGTTATGTCACATACTAAAGTTGCAAAAGAATTCCTATGGTTGGCAGGAATTACAGTGCTTGAGGCTTCCTCCTTTTTATGCTCTGTTTTATTCCCACCTATCCTATGTAATTTGACCCAAAATGCATGTCGTTAGTGAAGGATATTATGTGACGTTCACCATCAGCATTCCTGTGAAATGAACGGGGATGTGGAGGGATTCGGTTTATGAAACTTCTTTCTTTGGCCGCATTATAACATGTCTTATCATTTTTAAGGGCTTGAACACAAGTTAATCGTATGAACATTCTTCATTTAAATTTGTGTATCTTGCGAATATTGTAGCATGCACAGTTGACATGATTGCATTGGGTTACAAAAATGTCTGAATATTTAAATTTGATTGAACATTTTGATCTGCACAGGCAGACATGCTGCACATAGAAGCTGGCTTATCAGAGCAGCAGAGGGAAGAGCAAGGAATGTACCGTAACCTGAGCTCCAAACACCTCCTACTTCTGACTGACTGTCTTCTCCAGTCACACCGATTTGCTAAGGCCTTCAATTCAAATCATGAACAACGTAACCTGCTCTGGAAAGCAGGTATGTGCTTGAGTTTGAAGCATATATTACAAGAGACTTAGGGTGGTAGAGTACATGAAAGTGTGCTATTTTGGGTTTGTTGTAGTTAGTCATTTTAAGGGTAGAAGTGAGCCTTGATATACATTTTTTGAGTTCTTTGACACATGTTAATGTAACTTAGTGTACATCACACCTGTTCATCAAATGTCATATGTACTTTTATTTTTCTTTCAACTTTCAAGGTCTGCTTAATTTAGGTAGCCAGGATAGCTCAGTTGACCTAGTAACTAAGTCATAAGTTGGACATCCAAGGAATCATGGTCTGATTTCTGACAGGGTTGCAAGATTTAATGTCTTGTCCATAGCATCCGGACCATGTCTGTTGCCCACCCAACCTCATGTACTTCGGATATTACGGAATCTCTCCCCTTGGGTCAGGCAGTGGGGTGGGGGGGGTGTGCACAAGGCTGTTGACTTACCCAATCTATTGCTGAGGTTAAGAAAATTTGTAACTGTACCTGCAGTCCCATATGCCTTCTTGGCTCTCAAAGGGACAATTCCCAGTCACTCAGCGTGAAGTACGTTGTGTGGTTCATCTCACTAAGTATACACCTTAGAGAAAATTGCCTTAAACAAAAATTTGTGGTGTAAGGATATTAAATTTTAAATAATATGAAACATTTGTATAAAGTAGTCTGATTAAGAACAGTTGCCCTACAGATTTCATGCTGTATGATACATATTATTTTAATGTGCCTACAGGTTTCAGAGGCAATGCAAAACCCAACCTTTTGAAACAGGAAACTCAGAGCCTGGCTTGTGTGCTTCGGATCCTTTTCAAAATGTACAGTGATGAGACACGGCAGGACGCGTGGCCAGCAATTCAGCAGCGCCTCATTGCAGTTTGTCGTGAAGCATTAGAATACTTCCTGTGCCTCCAATCTGAGGCGCACCGTGACGCGTGGACTTGCCTGCTCCTCTTGGTCCTTACAAGGATATTCAAGATGTCTGATGAAAGGGTATGATATCAGTGTTATGTCTTTTTGAATGTAATGTATTTCTGATGCTTTAGGTGTTGTGGGAAGGATTTTTTGTACTAAAACGTTTGAGTAGTATTGTGGCAGATATATTTGTACCATGTCTGCATGTGTGTGTGTAGTATACAAAGTGTTGTGTTTGCTGTTATTGCCATCCTAATAAGTTAGTTTTTTTTAAAACTAATTTGTGATCTTTTGTTTAGCTCATTTATAATGATATAAGTAAAATCATCAAGGTACGTGGGGCATGGCATTGACCACCCACCTCCACCTAGTGCCAGGGTTAAAGGAAGAGTAGAGCTGTACCTCTCCTCCCCCTCTGGGCCATCATGGCCTGTTGTAGTGTGAACTTTACCTTTAGCAATATAATAGAACAGATTGTAGTTCATAGTACCCACCTTGATTAAAATGTCTGTGTGGCAGGCACACACATACATGGGTGCAGAGAAAAGTTGATGTAGGTGATATGGGGGTGTAACCATCATAATAACTTAGTCTGAACATTAGACTACTCTTTACAATGAGCTGTTATTTTGCTTTGCAGTTTGCAGCTCATACGTCCAATTACTATCCTCTGCTGTGTGAGATAATGTGCTTTGACTTGAAGCCAGAACTGCGTTCTGTGTTGCGAAGATTCTTCTTGCGCATTGGGCCAGTTTTCAACATCACGCCGGGAAGTCGATCAGGGAATGTGCCATGATGCTGTGGGACTGGGCGAGCATACACTCGCCCATCCATCATCACCACCAAATGGGACATCCAACAACATGTAATTTGTGAAAGTCATACTTTGTGTATGGAATCTCACTAAATCCACACCATAGTGATAGGATAGACAGGACAAGGTGAGCCTAACCTCATAGCTTTAAAATACTGTTGCGAGCTGCCTTTTAGTTATGTACCTTTTCATCTGTATATACACTTTGCAGGCAGGAAGTGCTACATTGTGACAATCAAAGTTGATTTGTACTCGTATTCAAGTGAACAGTGCTCCAGGTGAACTAAAACTGTTTGGATTTGTTACGCATTAGTAATTCTGTGCTTCGTCATTTTTTGTGCTGAATAATCCATTCATATTAGAGATATATCAACATGAAAATGCAGCCTGGTTGAAGATACTTCTTTGTATAGTTATAAGAACTTTTAATCTTTGGTTAATTGGAGGTAGCAAATATTTTAGTTTCATGTCCAGTATTACTGCAAATGTGTTTGCTTAGTATCAAGACTAAATATGTGCTCTATGCAAATGTAAAGAGTAGAACGTAAGGTTAGTGTTTGCTATTTATTAGTGAATCAAAACTGAAGGAAGCAGACTATACATTTCACCTGTACACTTGTTTTCTAATTCATTTTGGGAGGCAAATATGCGCATTTCTTCCCACACTTGTGCATTCATAACTGATATTCCAACATATCATGTTGGATCATCATCATCATTATTATATTGCAGCAACACCACACACACCATAGTGTTACTTTTATTATTGTACTGGATAAATGTGAAAAGAGTTGAACCATGACATTGGTTGCTGTAACACCTGAGACGGTGAAGTGAGATGGCTCATAGAACTGGATATAAACTAATACTGAGCCTGTATTGCACAGTAACCTACAGCAGACTTGAATTTCAAAAACAGTGTTGCTCTTGTGGATAAAAAATACTTCGAAATAAAGAAGAGGAAACGGAGAGCATATGCATATGTTTCAGTTGCAAATGTATATTGGTTTATATTTTGGTAGGTACTCAAAATTCAGCTGCATTATTACAGTGGTATTAAAATCCAACTGAATTCACTTATTAGGTTTTATATACCATGTTATTTTATATCGCAGTATCCCCAACACATTTCGGCTCATACCGAGCCATAATACGCTGCACACTTGGTGCCAACTTCAAGCTCACATGGGAATGATTCTGGAAGTTCTTAGAGAATATCTGGCACTTGCAGAGATTTGGCTCTTAATCCTCAAGCTGTACCCAATATTCCACTGGCCCACCAATGACTGTTATCTGTACCTTTGTAAATCTGTCCTTTGTCAAATCCACACTCTTTCTGCAGCCAATACTGGTGGAATCACACATTCTTAGACTTCTCTTCTTGTTAACAGCACTGACTACTGCAGTGTCCGTTATTATAACTTTAACAGCATCACCTTTAGCAGAAAGTATGTCTTTACTGATAACTGCTATGCTTGGCATATTTTCTGCCAAAGATTTAACTTGTCCATTGTCTACAGAAAAGCTGCTAACTTAGGATTCTTTCTATATCTGATAAGAGCTTGCGCTATTACTGGCTAGAGGCATTTCCACCACTTTCTTCTATCTTACAGCACAAAGGCTTTCAGCTGCCTTGTTCCTCTTTCCTTCTGTGGCCCCTGTGTGACCTTTGTTAGAACTGTTATTTGAACTACTTTTGTCTCTCTGAATGTAACTGAAATGAATGTTGTGATTTTCATTTCTGTTTTTATCACAATCCATATATATATATATATGTATTTGGCCGGTCAGATGATTTTTTTACAACGATTTTCCTTTAAATTTGTCTTGTCATGTTCATCTCTATTAAAATGTAAGTTGATGGTACTGTCAACATGGTCAAAACCATCGTTAGAAAATGTTTACAACTTAAGTCTCATTTTAGAGGACCAAGAAAGTTGGTTTTATTGGTAACTCCTTTAACTTGTATTATGGTACTGCATGGTTCAAATTGTGGTTGGGTTAGTAACTATTGATTTTAGTCCTCTGTGCTGTTCCCATGTCCTGTGTAAGTGTAAAGCTAATACCTTGAATTAGTCCATGGCTGCTTCCATCCACATCCTTTCCAATTCTTTATTCATTAATTTTAAGTTGCTGTATGTAATATACTTTGAGCTGCTGGCTGCATTATTAAATAAGCCATAACTGTCTAAGGTCATTTTGGAAGAGAAACTGAAAAGGTGTTGACTGCTAGAAGAATCACTGCAAGGCTACTGTTATTCATATCTTACCTCTATCCCATAAACTGAATTTTGTTGCACTTGTTATATATCAAGTTATGTTAAGTAAATGTAATATTGAGATGATATTTTGCACCCTAGGTCTGTGCAATAGGAAAATGGTCTCGTGTCAGTTCTGCCCAGAACTCCGTGTTTTGTTTCCACATACAGTTGTCCCAATTTTTAACACACAAATCCGTGAAATGTCGTATCGATGGAAAAAAAAATTGTGTTTTGTGTTTATTAATCATGCAGCTATTCAGAATTTGTAGAAATGGGCAAGGAATTGTGTGATTATCAATACTAAAGTGTGAATCTTATGTTTATTGGACCGTGCATCATTGTGATAGTTGAAGAATAAAAGACCA
>Ga0123352_10002613_pt1 | contig 25328 bp, 17 predicted proteins | sample TergutLab28metaG_FD_89700 | JGI IMG/M metagenome (GOLD analysis project Ga0123352, IMG submission 89700) | Labiotermes labralis P1 segment gut microbial communities from Petit-Saut dam, French Guiana - Lab288 P1 | ecosystem: Host-associated > Arthropoda: Insects > Digestive system > Gut ...
ATAATACGGAAAGTACTGGAATGTGAAGCTTGAAGCCTGAGTGGTGGGGATCACCGCTGGTTCAAGAGAAGTACCAGGAAGAAATGCCTGTGACAGGAGACATACATATTGTATAATAATAATAGTAGCGTACAGCAATAATAGTTTCAATGGAAAATGCATGCCTATATTTGGCCCAAAATTGACCAGACCACCCGCGGATCCGGATTACTTGGGTCCTGACTACCGTAAGACCGCCTTTCTACAATATTTACATTACGCAACACAAACACAGCATCCACTAGTCTAGAATTTGTACAGATTATGCCTTATATTACCAAATTACTCACGTACTAACTCAGCTTGTACTAGAAAAGCAGATTAGGCAACTGAAGGTCATAAACCTCTATCGTCTGTGTTGGGATTCGCCATGCCCAGTCTCGACAACGTTCTCACTCTCATAATTTCGCACAGCACGTGCTTGCTACATGCAGAATTTTGTGACGATATCAAATCAGTGCGGAATTTTGAAAGCCACATGTAAAACCGCACAGGTCTGCGCCTTAGGAACTAGCCTTGCATTCGGAAAACGCTGTTTTTCAGGGAACACAGTCTCAAAAGGCAGATACGTAGCGCTTAATCGCTCATTTGTCAAAATGGGATGGACGCTAATCGATGTTCTGTAGACCTTGGATATGACCATTTCTATATAATTTCTCCACATAAAGTTTCCGTCCAGTTTCCCGTCTAGGTTACCGTGCTTAATTTACAAATGGGATGTTCTGTCTGTTCAGTGTTACATGAGGCCCGAACGGTCCATATCCACGACAAAAACAGACGGTCTGTGTCTCATTGTCATTGATCTTTACGTTCCGATGCTCACAAGACAATTTCTTTAACAAAACGTCACATTGAATATTTACATAATATGAGAACACAACCCTTCTTGCAATGTACCACATATATATCAGCACCATCATCAAAATGAAGTCAGATTACATCAAAACGTTCAGTTCATATGCAAAATATACTCACGTGTTCTCCATTATAGAACAAATCAGTGAACGCTACAAATTCTGTTTTTAGTGCAAATCACACGAAATATGCCTACAGTCAGGGGGGAAATATGGAGTTGTGTTACACATAGTAACCAGTGTGCTTTATAATGAGTTAAACTGAATTGATATTGTAACAAACACCTTGGTTTCAAGAAGCACTGCGAGAGCCTCAGCCTAGCGCACTTCTGCTATCACTTTTTGCTTCGACAGGCCATACATATCAGGTTGGGCAGCAGGTTGTGGGTAGTTAATTCCATCAAATCTCTATGGCTGTACATGTCACGGATCCAACAATCGATCCTCACCAGCAAAATATGAGATTTACGGTAAGTAATGACAAATACTGCGAAGCGAAAATGCAAAATATTGAACCAAACGCAAAAGGCAAGAACAAAATCATATTTATCCTCCAGAAGTGCTGAGTTCTCTGAAGCAAGTTCCGAAGTTACTCAGTCTTTAAATTATTCCTAATTTTGCCTCACGTATACATGCGGGGTTTCAAGAATTTTCCTTTCTTTCGTTAGGCAGAATGTTATTAACAAAAGATTCCAGGATCGTTGTTTGGTATATATGTACGAACGTTCTGCAGGAGACTGCTGTCTCCATCTTCAACACAGCCCTTTTATACCTTCTATACGCTTTGCTATTTCTACAGTTAATTAGATATTTAATATAAATCGCTACATCTTTAGGAATTCGTTAAGAAAATTACGTCAAAAATTAGAAATAAACGTATAACCTCGAGATTAAAAAATACCTTAGGTTATCAAAACACGTCCACTTAATATCATCAAATTATTTGCATGCATATTTTGAACTTCTTGTACAAGGTATTCGTTTTTACAGATATCTTCTAATAGTTGTATGACACTTTTCAAATATTTCAACTTTACTAACATTCGTACATCCTATTAAGACCTACAGACCAGTTTTATAACCATTAGCTAATGAGTGATCATAATTTGTAAACTTTTGGGATCCCACACAATAAAAATTATATATCGTGAATTCCATAAGTGTTACATTTTTACCTTATTCTAAAATATAGTGTTGATAGTCTGTTCTTAGTAAAGGAAACATGGTTTTGTTGGATGGAATATTAAATTGTTCGTTATTGCAGGTTATGTTCGACGCATTTTAAAGGGCAAAGGAATGCACAAGACGGATCCCGAAATGCAGCACGGTCAAAACCAGAATTAGCAGTTTTACAAAATATCTTAACGCAGTGGAGAAGGCTAAGTTTTAATCCATCACGTAAGAGCGTGCGCTTTGTACCCGGTCTTATTGGCCGGCTACCTGATATTTCAGAATAATGTTACACACTGCACTGTTATTGCAAGAAAGGCCCAACTGAACTAGGTTCAGCATATTTGTATTACAGATTACATATTCTCTGTCACTGATACTGGCACATCTCAGCATATTTTGTCACGTACATATACAGCTGAAAGTACCGACATATCCTGCATACGAGATTTATGAAAGATATTGTTTACCAATGGACAAGTGTCTTTGCAGAAGAAATAAGGTCCGTCTTATATAAATGAAGCGTGGTCATCATTCGAATGTTCCAGACGTCGTATAATTTGGGGGCTAGCAAACTACTAGCTACAGTACAACGTCTCTTAATTTTAACAATATTAAAACTAGATATGCGCCGGTCCCAGTGACCGCGTAGTCTAAGGCGTGGGTCTGCGGCCGCTCGCTTGCTGGGATTGTGGGTTTGAATCCCCCCGGGGACATGGATGTTTGTTTCTTGTGACTCTTTTGTGTGTTGTCGGGTACAGGTCTCTGCGTCGGTCTGATCTCTCTTCCAGAGGAGTCCTACCGAGTGTGGTATGTCTGAGTATGATCACGAATCCTCGATAATGAGGAGGTCTTGGCCGACTGGGGCTGTTGCGCCATGGTAAAAAAAAACAGATATGCAGAAGTAAAAACGATGCTGTTTCATTATCAATGAATAGACCTAGTTGACAGAATTGAACTAAAATAAACATTTGTACCAATTACTTTTCACCTCTTCTCTACAAACAGCCATCGTAAAAGTCAAAGATAATTAGGTACTCGTCACACACAAGGTTGTAAAACACGACACTGGCGTCTTCAGTATATTTTTCTCATGACACTGGCAAATGAGGTTCACTACTGATACGAAAAGAAAAAGGAAAAAGCGACGGTAAAGACAAGTTCAGTTTTTGGACAACACTGTTTGTATTTGTAAATAAAAGCTGTATTAAGGGTACATTCAGCAGGTGTAAAATACAAACATATTTATCACTTCTGTAATAGCCTTCATTGCTGCAATGTGTAATGTCAGATGGCAACAGTATAATAACAGTCGGTGAAGTTATGAAAATGTTATTATTACATGAAAGCATCCATAGAACAGGAAACTGAAACCTTGAAGGTAATAACAGGGTACGAATTGAGTACTGCGGCACTGTCACTAAAACTGCTTACCTACAGCCGTATTTAATAATCACGTAGAACTCAAATCATGAGTGGCAGGTTCCCTCACTGTCCCCATAACCTGTAATCCACGTAAAGATGCCTAATATGCCTCAGCTAAAAGAAGACTTGTCAGACGGAGTATTAAAGATGGCAACCCATAATCTTAATGCAGAAGTTACGCATCCTTCAGCACGATGGGGTGAGGGGGGGATGTTGTGACATGGTGAATTAATTCTGCTGAAATCAGATAATTACTCAAAAACCCTCAATGGGAAATGTTCAAAGCAATAACAATATAGTAAAACCGGGCAAGCGTTACAGAGCTGGTCACTTCTGGCCAATTACTGCAGTAGTCACTTTACCTTAGAGTTTCGGGAGGAATAAAATAGCTAACATTGCGTACAAGGGATATTGTTAATGGGTTGACATTGGACTGAAGCCGAAAATTATATAACCACTTACACCCTCGATCACTAGACCATTATCACTAAAATATTACGTGCTAATTACGGTTCAGCAAGCTTGAAAAAACGTATATGAAAAAAAATGTTAATAGGTTACTCTCATTTTTAAATGTTGCTAATTATTATGTTACTGGATATTTTAAGCACAGTGGTTACTACTACATAAGGACTATAACCTACGTGAATATTCGAATAATCCAAATTCTGTCCACAGGGGTTTCTTAGAGGCTTTATAAGATTTTCATGATAAAGAGAAATTATACGCATTTTCGTAATAAAGACATACTACTGGTATTTTCATAATAAAGTGAGACTATACGTATTTTTATAATAAAGTGAGGCTACAGGTATTTTTAAAATAAAGGCCGACCACATGTATTTTCACAATATAGAAAGACTACAGGTACTTTCATATTCAAGAGAGGCAACAGGTATTTTCGTAAAAAAGAGAGACAATACTGTTTTCATAACAAAGAGAGACTCGACGTCTTTTCATAAAAAAGACACACTATGCCGGACTGCTGGCTAGAAGTCAGTACTCGGAAGGTCCTGCGACCGGCCATCTCGACACAGGTTTTTCTTGTTTTCCCTGTGTCTATAAACAAATGCTGAGATGGTTCCCAATATTCCAAGTTGCCACTACATGCTTCTCATGTAGCTCTCCCAAATTAAATTTATTAGTAACCAATTTAATATTTTGTATACATGCAAAATAACCACTGCCACCGGGTGACAAACCATTTGCAGTAAATAAATATTATCGTTATTATTATATGTATTTTAAGAACACAGCCACACTACTAATATTTTCATAATAAAGAGAGATTTCTCGTGTATTACCAAGCAGCATAAAGCTACTGTTGTGTGTACTAGAAAGTACTTGGTTTTGCAACAGAGAGCAGAATTTTATATACGATGTCCCACACAAAAGTCACCACAGTTGCTGCGCGTTCATCCTTTATTTGCTTCATCCCGTACTCACAGCACGTCAAAAGAACACAATTGCCATATCATATACACTATGTTAACACAAAAGTAATTTAACAGTCTTCAGTGGTGTGTTTATTTACACATTTCTGTGGCGCTGCGGCCCATATCGGTTCTAGGTCATCTCGTTTTGATATTTCTAGATCGCACACAATTAGACACATTCTGCAAGGGCGGTCAGCTCGTCGCACAGACCGCTACCGAAACAACACACAATAAACACTAGAGACGAACATCCATGCCCTCATCGGCATTCGAACCAGGAATACTAGCAATTAAGCTGCCGCAGACATACGCCTTATACCGCACGGCCACCGGTATACGAGATATTCTATGCATTTCTTTAGCTGACTTTCCGACTTTAAGAGGCTAAATACACAATTTACGTAGTTTAAGTTTTATCTACATAAATGAGATGGAGACAAAGATATTTTGAATCACCTTTCAAGTTTATGTAATGAAACCCCAATTGTACTTGCCACAGACGAAAAAGGTTAGTCAGAACACAGAGATAAACGGAGTAACTGACACTAGCAACCAATGTGTCGATAGTTGAACGGGCTCGGGTGGAAAGGGTCGACAAATGGCTACTGTCCTTAGCAGTTTTACTATAAGACAGTGAGCAATCAGAATGAATAATGCAGATCATCACTACAAACGTTTCTTACGTCCTGTGGCTACGATGCATGTGTCAAAGAATACTCCAAAATAAATATCCAAAATAAACAATCAACGCTACCCATGTCCTTCTTCACAGACAGCTCTCCGTTCATTTAATCACGTGCTGATCCTTTTCCCTAAGTTTCACTTTCTGATAACGACGCATGGACGCTTCTACGTAAATTGTTTTGACAGAATTTATGGCAAACTATGAAGTCCCGCCAAGAGCCAGATGAAAGGCATTTTATCAGTCCAGTTTAGGCACAAGGAAAGCGACAAAAAAAATAGGTTTCACAATGCAAATATCTCGGTTCGGCTTCATTGCTATGTTCCACGCGAGGTGTAAACAACTATGAGCCAAGACACAGCGACTTAACGAAAAGCGTGGAGCTCGATAACCAACTTGGCATCATGTCGAGCCAAGCGCAACAAAGTGCACACCTAATTATATAGGGTGTTCAGCAAGTAACTTCATTCTGGTGTGTACTGAACTGTTCACAGCGGCTACAGTTTATACGTCTTCCGAACTGCGTCACCGTGAAGCAATGTACGTGGATAGCAGCATTTAAGAGGTTCATACAGCCTTCACCTTCAACCATGAAGTAAGAGGCCGCAGGTTTGGCTAGCGTAAAAACCAGTCAGGTCCTTGATGTATTTATCACCTTGTCATGAAAACGCGAGTCTATACATGCACTGACGCCATCACAAACATCCTGTCCACTCTTAATCCAAGATTTAAAAAGCTGGAGATTGAAGCTGGTCTCATATATATATACATATTTCAAAATGTGTGCAACCATAAACTCTGCCCTCCGTTACGTCTTCACAACGTCATGGTTAATCTAGAACAGAGATGCCTCCGTGTTTGACTTCAAATGTATATCTCAGTACAATATCATAAGAAGCGCTGTATTTTGATTACAGAACGATGGGCTAAGTCCAGAAACCCTAACCGAAGTACGCAGGTGTCAGAACGTTTACAATCAATGGCAATAACAACAGGATAAATGCGACACAGAAGAGCTTTAAGCGTGTCATTTAACGGCAGTATCAACTGTTAAGTTCATGTAGTGTCGGTGATGTGTGAATGAATGCGTATGGCGTTGGTGGAACGAAACTAACGGGAGAAAACCGAAACACTGTGCCAGAAACCTTTCCCGGTGCAACTTTGTCCACCATAACTCCCACATGGACTGGCCCAGGCTTGAATCCGGGCACCGCGAAGCGTACTCGCCTGATGTGTGACACCGTCGCTATAGGTAGTAAAGGCCCTCCGTAACACGTCATGAAGTCAAAGAAGGGGAGTAAAGGTACAGCACTGTAGAATCTTAATCTCGAGGTTAGATGGGAGAGGGGGGAATTAACGCCATGCGCCGACAGCTTTATCCCCAGAAGAGCACCGGTACTTATTGTACAAGAGCCTGGGTAGGCTCCAGGGCCGGTCTGGATAGGGGTAGAGAAGAAAAAATCTCTTGCCGCTCTCGAATTTCGAACCCCGAAGCGTCCAGCCCGTAAGGAGTCGCTGTACGGTCTACGCTATCACGGCCCCTGCTCTACATAGCAGATGTAAAAAAAAAGACGATAGTTTCTACGGTAAAACCTACGAGATGCACCAGTTCCTTAAATTTATTTCACTTTATTTTGAAGTAGCACTCTACATGTTTCGGACGGTCATTCCGTCCATCATCAGGTTCAGCGACTGCTTGCTAGCAAGCAGTCGCTGAACCTGAACATTTCTAATATTTAACATTATAAACTACTTTATCCAATCACCAAACAAACAAAAAAAATATTAATATCAATAAAACAAACTGAAAGTGCTAAGAAATTTATTCTCAATCTTTGACTCAACAAGAGAAATTAACAACCTTCCATTAAGCTGAACAAGAACAGCTATTGGACTACTACTAATCCCAACAAGAATTTAATTAACCCCATACACGGAACAGCATAATAGTAAGCTTATTAATAAATAACCCTGATGCTGTATGTAGAGTCTTAGACTCCTGACGATGGTCGGAAAGACCGTCCGAAACATGTAGAGTGCTACTTCAAAATAAAATAAATTTAAGAAACTGGTATATCTCGTTGGTTTTACTGTAGAAACATATCACGATGCACGGCCCTATGAACGTCAAACAGACGACAGTCTAAAGTGTCAGCTTTTAATGGGTATTAATGCGCCTGTAGGATTATTGTAACCGAAAAGTGCGACGCAATCCGTAGACTGTACTAGTTACTACATAACGACAAGAACTCTATCAAACCCCATTCACAATACAGAAAACAATTGCACGACGTAAACTGTACAGGTTAATCAAATCAGCAACTTTCACTTGAAACGTTACAGTACGGAGAATATCACTTTACTTAGGTAAAACGATTTCTAATGCTATGTAGAGTAATACTTGACCATCAGATGTGCGACAGTGTTTTTTCTTCCTGATGAGTAAGAACATCCGTATATCAGGGAAATAACCCTTCTGAAAATATCTGTAGGCCTACTGTACTGAAAACTGGGGGAATATTTTCATGAGCACCCTTTTGTTCATTCATCTGGATTAGCTACTCTCTGTAGGCAGAGAAGAAACGTTCACCTTTCCATTCCAAAAGCAAGGTTACGCTCGGACGTAGTGAATAGAAGTGAAACACATGCCATTTTATCTGCATGTGATGGCCAACCGGGTCGAGAGAAACAATTCGTACTGGTTTCAACCACAAAAAAGTTGTAACTAGCAACGTTTGAATACCGGTACAACAGATGGCCAAAAACACTACCAAAAAGCCTTTCAATTACATGCTTTATACAGAGTAGCGTCAAACATTTGACATTTATTAATCTCAATTCAACATACGACAAAACCCCACATTTAAAAATTAAATGTTTATTAACAACTTCCTCAAAACGTCTTTGTGCATACAAATTTCTGTAAACGTTGTCTGACAATGTTCATATAAAAGAACTAATATATATCCACAGTAATAAGCACTACATCAACCACCTTCTATTACTGCTTTTCGGTACAAACTAAAACATCTATTTAACAAGGAGTAATTATTTAAGAGTGTTTAAAACAAAATATTTTGCAATAAATTCACATCCATTCACACACATACGTCTACGAACAGCTGACATGTTACAGCCCGTCCGGCTGGAAACGTGGCGTCTCTGTTACAACTTAATCCAATAATCCTTAAATAATAAAATAAATTTATATTTATAGTAAGTATAATAAACAATGTCATAAATTTGATATTCATGTGACCGTGCATCCTTAATATGAAATGACATTTGAGACCAACTAGGTGCAACAAATTATGGTTTATTAATAATCCATTAGCTCAACATGTTTCAGGCATCATTATGCCCATATACAGGAGCGCTAGACCGTATGTTACTGCATATGGTTTTCAGCACTAGATGTACTGGCTGGAGTCTTGGGAAGCCGGGAAGCACGTCGTGTGCACACGGTGCACACGACGTGCTTCTTTATTCAAGATAAGCAATTTTATTATTTTATACTAAAATAAATGAAATTATATGTATAATAAAAAATTACCAATACACAGATTTAATGGTAATTTTTAATCTTATATGTAAAAAATTTTATTTTTAAGTATGAATTATGTATACAAAGCCTGTAATCCAACAATCCCAAATTTATCTATAAATAAAAAAAAAATAAGTTTAGGATTGTTGGATTACAGGCCCAAATCATTTATATACATCATTTTAGGGTTTGTAATTTGTATGTGTATTTTTTGTTATTAGCAGGCCGTGCACACGGCGCACACGGCCTGCTTCCCGGCTTCCCAAGACTCCAGCCAGTACATCTAGTGCTGAAAACCATATGCAGTAACATACGGTCTAGCGCCCCTGTAGATGGGCATAATGATGCCCGAAACATGTTGAGCTAATGGATTATTAATAAATCATAATTTGTTGCATCTGGTTGGTCTCACACTCATTTCAAAATGTCATAAATAACTAAATTAAGGTACCTTATTTAAATTTAAACTAAATAAGGGCTGCCACAACACAGCACAGAATATAAGAGTCTCTGGAAATGTAACCCCCATTCCTCGGTCATCCGATCCGTAGCCCAGTCGCTAAAATGATAATTTCCGTATAAATATTAACAGCAGGAGCAAATAACAGCATCCTTTCAGCGGCAGTAAAACTCCAGAGTTGTTTCAGAGCATTTCGAATATCCAGTTCACGTTGAAAAAAAAAAATTTATGAGCGTAGGTGGCCGAGACTTTCGAGTCGCGAATACAGTACGTCGCGGAGCACAGCGCCAATTAAGAAGCCAACAGTCATTCTACCGGTCAATAAATTCCTGTTCTCTAATAGAACACGGGTTTAATTACCGGGTTCACAGCACACGCCCAGCTTTCCTCAATCAGACGCATTCAGTTCACACGCACATATCCTGTATCTTTAAGGGTCACTTTAATACTCTTATCCGATCTACGTACATATTTTCTAAGCACTTACTTAGTTTTAGTCTTCTTACTAAAATTCCGTATTCATTTCCCCCTCTTTAATATATACATGCTACACGCCTAACCAATCTTATAATTTTTATAGCACATTATTCCCTTGTACCTCAGTAGGGTCTATATCAGACAAAACAAACCTACAAAGTACACTATATATATTCCATATTCAGACCGAAACATGTAGGATCGATATATATATATTCCATATTCAGACCGAAACATGTAGGATCGATAGTAATTAAATAGAATGTGACGTACTTTGTTTATTTTCTCGCCATCTTATCAATTTTGATGTTACCGATGAATTAACAGCCGGTGAAGGAAGCAAAAAATATGCACAGTATATAACATAATAGAAAGGATAAAAGTAGCATATCAATAAAGGTAAATGGTAGATTATGCTTAATGTTATCATTCATGTAAGTCTAGTAATTTATAATTACCGCCGCAGAAACTTCAAACCACCTCCTTCTGATTGGCGGTAAAGACGAACTGCCAAATAACAGGCCGCGAACAGAACTCGCATTTGCAACACATTTTCATGGCACTGCTGAGAAATTATCGTCGATTCTTTGAGAGTTGGCTGAGAAAACGGACGGAATTGCTCATCGTAACTTCCTCCTATTTGAACAGAAAATGTTCAATCACACAGCGACGGCGGGTAATGAACTTGCAAAATACAACTTGGCCGAGGGATTTCCCCAAGTCTGACTGGAATATCCCGTTACATATTTCTTAACTTCGTGCATCGAAAACAGGAGATATTGTTTCCAAGTTCTAAAATGTCACAACACAAATTGCTTATAAATATCCAACCTTTCAAGAGCTAATCATCGTTTAACTTAAAAGAGAAATGTTCCACGAAAATCCTTCTTGTCACCGGAGCTCTATTTCGTTTGACTTTAACATTAATTACTTAAAGTAATTAATGTTAATTACTTTAAGTAAAAATCTGTCAATTCGAGTATGTGGCCTCACAACAATTGGAAGGCAATTACTGAAAGACGGTAATGCGAAAAGGTTAAGCTATTTTGCCTGCTGAGTTATGAAGCCACGCAATCATTATATAAGCCACCATACAACATAAGTTCCTGAAGACAGTAACCTTCATAGTCCAAGCGTGAAAACATAAAATCTCATGGGAACGGTGTTCCTCGATAACTTCAACAAAGTCTAGTATGTGTATAACTAACACAATAATTGACCGAAAAGAAATAATTTTATGCTAATTACCTCAAGTTGAACGGTCTTAGGAGTTCTATCGGCGGTCTTCTGAGATGTAACGCCATATAATATTGTAGCTGACTACAAAAGTGTCAGAGGAATCCACTACCCCCATTGCCAGGCCAGAAGCATAAGCCTCGCGGTAAAGGAAGATATAGCTACATGCAAGAGAGGACAGGAAGCGGGGTTGCTAGCGAGCCAACTGACGAATGCAGCTCAGAAATGGATTATCTTGGCCACGGCAGGAATGGAGAAGGGATGGAATTTACGGTTTACTTTTCTACCTTGAGGACTGAGATAGAAAGTTCATCCGAAATGCTGGGACCTATCTACCAATTTACATGGCGTCATATCATGGACGACAGTAGTATTTGTTGCTTGTTAATTTACCAGCGTCCTTTCATATCTGTCTAAGTTATGTAGCTTTAAATGGACAAACGAAATATTAAGGATGATTTGGAAACGACAGGCAAGAGGTCATGAAATACTTTGGTATAAAACCATGTACTTTTCATTTGATAGGTTGACAGTATTTTTTATGTTTACTATAAAGTCTTGTCAAATAACTTATTTAAATTCGGGAAACAATATCGGCCATTTCACATGAAGGTCTACAAGTATTTCTGCGCGCATCTCAAGCGCAACTCGAGAAGCGAAAAATATTTCCAAACAAACTCATAAGATAAAGGATAAAACACTTTATTTCCAACACACTTAGTCCTTAATCATTCATAGCTTTGGAGACACTTCAACAAGAATTATGTTTTTGCCCGTCCCTCAATGCGAATGTCAGCTGGTCCGTCCTAAAATGTTATACACAATCTATAAGGGAAAAGAAAACGATAGCATTCAGGAATTTCATAACCCTCATATACCACGCTAAAATTTAGTTGAGAAGTTCAAGAAACAGGCAATACTTTCGTCTCAGAAGCTTAATTTATTCCATACGGAAGACATATATAATAAAGGTAAACATGTACATTCAGAGTCTAAACAAGAAACGTGCCATATAAAGAATAACCAAGTCCAAGTATAACATATTGAAATGTTCTAAAATGTTAACGACTTCCAAGAACCAGAACCTTTCTGGAGAAGTTAATGGTTTTCTATAAAGTAAAGACATTCCCCGCCTGATATAAACTTGAAAATTAATTACCGTTTTCACACCAGCCTATCACTGGTTCCAATCCTGAACCACAAACGAGAAAAGCATTCTACACACCGCATTTCGTTTAATACAGATCCGTTTTAGTACTGCCCTGCTATAAGCGCCTAACTGGTTCCTCCTCTTCAGGTTTTGCTACCAAAATTTTTGTATGCGATTCACATTTGACCTGTCTTCAATATATCTTTCCATTCTCTCAACTGCAGGCATTGCCTATTTAGAAATCGTTATGTTTTGGCCTATAAGCTGTAGAAACAGCAAAAAAAATTCAGATCTTATGAAAAATAAGTAATCAGGTAACGATACGAATGACACTAACTTCTTGTTAGTAACTAGCTGATGTTAGTCTAATGAAAACACGAACATCGCATAAAACAACAGCTACTCTCAGCAGTAAAACACTTTGATAATCTTCTACGTTATTCATTCCGTGCACTGACAATGACTAATCCATAATAATTCACCAACAAATGCACTTTGATAGTAAGTAAACAATGAATTAAGTACTCAGCTAGACAGCAATATGCGACGTAATATTAACTGGTGAAACACATTAGGATTAAAGGCTATTACAATATATGTCTAAATCGCAATTGGTCACGACACCTTATGTTACAGCGTAAACGTCGATTCATCATTCTCAACCATCACTTGAAGAAATAATCAGACCGATGGGGAACAGCAAGCACAAGTACAGTGCAAACCTGTAGGGTGGTGAACAGAATACAGCTGTTGTAGGCGAGCTTTCAACTGACTGACCTCAAGACATCACGATAAGAACTGAATGGTGAAGATACGACAGTCTTCACTAGCCTTTCACTATCAACCTTCGTCTTCACCGGAACCACAATGAGATACACGAACCGAAATACAACCCACCAATTCAAACCAGCCCACGTTCACGTGCTACTTCTTTGATATCAGTCTTAAAATAATTCTCCCATCTATACCTTGGTTTAGCAACTGGTGTTCTCCCTTCAAATATTGTACTTTCTGCATTTATCGTCTCTCCCATTCGGCCCACATGGTCTGGCCACGGTATGATCCTCACTTCGATCACCGCAGCACAAGACTTGAAGAACATTAAAAATTCTTCTTCACCTTACAGTGTGGGTGATCTTCTTAGGTCCAAACATTCCTCTCTGCACGTTGTTCTCCGACGCTTCACCTCTAAAGAAATAAATAAGTCGTAATCTTTCCTAACATACTTAAGAATACAAGTCAGGAAATGCACCCACAGCGTACCAAATCTGGTGCGTTTGCCTTCCTGTTTCACTACCTCTAAAAAGTAAATCCTTGCGGAAAAAAGTGCATTGGACATGAAAAATGTGTTGTTTACGGTACTTAACAACTTTTTCAAAACATTTTTCGCTTTAATAAACACGTAGCTAGTTACGAGCAAGCTAAACTCAATATGGACAATAAACGCGCGTTAAATATTCATTTGCTGTAACTGCTGTCCATTGTTAACCACAATTTGACACACCTGAATTTAATACGCTACATAAAACCTCATGCATACAAACGGTTAGACGGACAGGCAGAACTATTTCTATTGGCCCACTCCTGGGTTGAAAATAAACCTACAGGATAACAAAACCAATTTTTTATGTGTAACAATATGGCGCATATTTTAAATTAGATTGTAGACCTAAAATGCATTTGATATCCAGTTTAGATTCCCACGAGTGCCGATGGACAAACTTGCTCTTAGGGATTTCATAAGTCCCAAATCTCGCTTCAGGAAGTTAGTTTGAAACAAGTAATTCGTTTCTGATATCTGATACAAACCGCTTTACCAAGGATATAAACCTGAAACTCTACTGATTTTAACAGCCTGACACTTATTAAGGTGTGATCAAGAGGTGTAAACAATGTTCAACGTCACACGACATTTCAGTGACGTCAATAATACGTAAAAGTATTTCCTATGGTAAAACTTGTTTATAACCTGTGACAGTAGGTTAAAAATGAGTTATCATTTGGCAAGTGTTACAAGACGGCTGCAACGGCCCATTTAAATTTATCACAGAACATTTCTAGGGCAAATCAGAAAACCACGAATAGTGTTAGCCGGCTGACACATCTCGCGAATTTATGTGTGTAACTCTCTGTTATGAAATAAAGTTTTTTTTAAAAAAAAATTGCACTCTTGTTTTCATAACTGTGGGTTATTTTGTGACGTCCTCAGCAACACTACATAGAAAGGTAAAAAGGTAAAGTGATCCCGTTACAGGCTCGGTGTGGCCCAGAGGGTGCGTAGAGGTATAGCTCTACTCTTCCATGACCGCGGCACTAGAAGTCGGTGAGTGGTCAGCAGCACGCCCCGGCCGCACTTTACCCCCGGGAAAGACTCGGTACCCATTTTACAGGAGGCTGGGTGGGCCCCAGGTTCGGTCTGGACGGGCGGAAAATCTCGTCCCCACCGGGATTCGATCCCAGACCGTCCAGCCCGAAGTCAGTCGCTATACTGATTTAGCCACCGGGCCCACCCAGTAACACTACATACGGACGAATAATAAAAATAATAAAGAATAAAATAATAAATAAAATAAGGAAAAAAGTAACTTGAAAGGCCACACAGCAGTCATGGTCTAATTTAAGGTGCTAATCCGCTGTTTTTGCCGTCACAAACTTGACGGTCTAAGCAATTCTATATGATATCAATTATATGATATACAATATTAAGTCACGCAAATAAAATTGGGTCCCCCCGCAAGCCCAAGAACTGCTTAGACTGGTCAGATCCTATGATGAAGGCACGAAGCTCCACTAGGACGATGAAAACTTTGGTAGATGTTTTTTTTTAACTACGATTGCGAGGCTCGATCGAAAAGATAAAACATCCACAGGGAAAGACATATTCGAATTCGAAGCACACATATTCTTCAAATGGGTCTTTGCTATTTTTGCTGTAGCGCGAGGATTAGTATTTATGTATTGCAGAGACAAAACTGTTACTAGAAACATAAAGCTAATTTTCCAAACTTTATCACGATGCACACACTGTACTGAGCATAGCACTTCATTCATCCTCTAGTCTGTCTTGCGACAGGTCCACAGCTTATTCAAAAGCCAGACCGCCACGGAGTGCGACATAATGCTTCCTCTTTCAAGTATGTAGGACGCAGCATGTAGGATGTTCCTTTCCTCCTTGACTATATGTAATACTTCCTTTTTTCACACGATCGTTCCAAATGATCTTCTCCATCCTTCTCGAGCACTACATTTCAGAACTTGCAAAGTATTTACTATCTGCTATGAGAATAAAACCAACAGGTGCATATAAAAATATGAGAATTTAGTGTATTCTAAACGTTGTAAACCTCTTAACGTGTTTCGGCCACCTTTTGTGGTCATCTTCAGGGAGGTGCTTTACGAAGGATATATTACAAAGACATAAAATCCAGTATACAAACATAAAATATTAAGTTCTAAACATATGATTCAGAATATGTTAAAACATAAAATAGAGAAACATGCAATCATATCTAATTTCATTTTATTTATCAATATATTAATAACCTGCTACACGCGCACAAACAGACACACACACACGTATTTCTCGTATTTCAGGACGGTGATACCACACACACGGCACATGAACACTCCTTACTAACGTAATTTAGCAAAAATAATTTATCTGTATTTTAATATTATATATTTGTACAATAGTTTTGGTATCTTTGTAATATACCCTTCGTAAATCATCTCACTGAAGATGGTCACAAAAGGTGGCCGAAACATTTAGGACGTTTAAAAGTTTAGAATATAATAAATTCACACATATTCATACGCACTTGTTGCTTTTATTCTCATTGTGAAGCAGAAGTGTATAGATATGAAATTTTTTAAATACTGATGATCTATTTTCCGAAGTATCCAAGTTTTAGTACCATAAACATGTTCCAAATGTAGCATTTCAATAGTTTCTTCCTTAAATTTGAGTACAATTTGCTGGTGAAAATTGTTTTCTTTTTGTTGAATGTTGCTTCAGCCATGGCCATTCTGAATTTAATTTCACGGACATATCGCTTGGCATCAAGCAATCTAAATAGCTGAAATACTCGCATTCCACATTCTCCAGTCGTTTTTGGTCTACCAAAGCCTGCACGGCGGACGATCGTCTTGAGATTCTCGTGACCTATTTTTTCCACATTCCATTCTACACTGCCTGCCAACTCCGGCTATTTCACCAATCGTGATTTGTAACACCGTTTCAGTCTTAGCCAGCAGCACAAGGTCATCTGCACATTTCAAAGTGCGAATTTCTTCTCCCCTTTTTTCCAATTCTCCAGACTCTTCAAAAACTTCCTCCGTAAATTATTAGCTGCGTAAGTTGAATAAAGCCGGTAACAAAAGAAGTCCTGGTCTAATTCCTCTCACGACCTTCACACTTTTTGTGCCTCAGTTTCCAGGGTACGTCACCTTTTCTACTCTTAGCTGAAGGCAGAACATCCTTCCGAATCGTCTTGACTTTTCCAGACTCCACGACAATACTAATAGTCATTACCACGGTAACATTAAACCTAGTGCATGCTATTAGCCATTCCGCTCGTCTTTGTGTTGCATACATAAACGGACAACATTCTAGTCGGGGGTTCTTAACTTTTTTGTGTCATGGTCCCTTTGAGAGTCTGGTGAAACCTACGGAACTCTTCTCAGACAAATGTATTTAAATGCATAAAAATACATAAATGTCGAATCTGTATAAATTACAATCTATATTTTAGAATGAATTAAAAAGGAACCCAATTATGCTCGAATAAATTGTTCAAACATTAAAAAATATATAACTTGTGTAATATGGTAATAAACATGTTTCTTTATTAATCCATTAAATTAATATTAAGAAAAGAGATATATTTAAAAGAGATGAAATTTGAAATTAAATTTCATTTTTAAATACATTTCAGGAAGAATTCAAATGCATTCTAATTTCTCTTTCTCAGGCTACAATAACTTTAGATAATGAGATCTATTGAAATTAACAAACATTTTTGGAGTCTAGAGGCCACAAATTTTTTGGCTATATTCATTTTCGAATTAAAAGCTAAGTATCAGTTCGGGGTCAATGAAAATAATGTAATTTTTATTCTTCCCATCGGAGTTCACGAACCCCTAAGGGGTCCACGTACCCCAGGTTGTGAACGGCTGTTCTAGAGTATCCTTGAAAGAACAGATTCCACTAGGTGTGATCCCGAGTCAAGCCAGGATCTAGGTTCCTTTCAGCTTGACACAGGCAGTATTTATGGGAGTCAGCAGACTGAAATGCAGAATAATCGCGTAATCTGCAGCGACCAGGAACAGTGAGACCCCTCTAAAGTAATGTGCCTGAATTCGCTGCGAAATTATTTATATATTTATTAAGTCACAATTTACTTCACGATCCCTTCAATAGCTCAGATTACATAGCGTCGAATAATACAACGAATACACAAAAAAAACTGGGAAATGAAGTATGATACGTTCTTAACTTCCAAGTTACCAAACCTGATCGCTGCTGTGCTGTCAAACTACGAGTATATGCGGCGTGTCTCTTCGCTTCACACCCAAAACTATCAGGCAACCTCAGTTTCATAGGTATCGAAAAGCTTATCGTTAATACATGAAAATTAACAGGTACAACACATTTCTTTCCACACAAAGACAACATGGCGAACCTACTACGTAACTGTGCGCATTCCACGAACGTGACGGAATTAAGTGAAAGCAGATTTAAATAAAAGAGACAAGGCGACACTTAATACGTCGACAGACAAAATGCCAATGAATCACGACTCATGCGCATGTAGGCTTGATTGATCTCAACACCCAAATCTGAAGGTCTAACATCGTGATGTGGCAAAACCAGCGGAAGTATTCTTCAGGGCTGTATAAAAACAAGTAAAAAAGAAGGCAGATTATGTACATATGACAACACTGAGAAGATTTCGGGTGGGATCTCCTTGTCAAATGGTTATACCATTTAATCGACAGTGACCACATATTTTATTCTTGTTCTGGCTTGTGCATATATGTCACCAATGTTATTACATCTCACTGCATAACTTACTGTCTATTTACCCGTCTACGCCGATTTTATTAAATGTGTCGGCCATACGTAACCGCAGAAGTTCAGCCCGTCGAACTTCTGACTTACAAGTCAGTACGCATTTGGTCGGCATATTCACACTCTATCTGCACACCAAGCTTCATAGAGATATTCCTCAATATAATCAACAAACAGTATTCTTATAATAAACCAAACTAGATGCAGTAATTTCTCAAATTTATTCCAAAAATAAATTTGAGAAATTAGTGTATCTAGTTGGTTTTATTATAAGAATTTATCACGATGCACTGTCACCTGAACGTCAAATTCAACAAATAATCATTACAATGATAAAATTTTTTAATATTCTTCATTATGTATAACGCAAATCGCATGAAGAAATAAGGCATATGGTTATCAACTGCTGCCTATATCGATTACCACGCCACAATTACAATGACGTTAGTAACTACAGTTGATCCTGACGTAAAGTGCCTGGCGTTGTTCTGAGTTTAAACAAACATGAGTTTTCGACCGATTATAGTAAAAAGCGCCCATATAAATTTCACAGAATCCGTCGAGCGGATGTCGGACAGACATGAAGAAGATAACATTTGTCTTTTGCATCTTTTCGGACGCACACAAAATCAGCTACGTGTATAAGACTGTGGGCCGGGTAGCGCAGTTGGTATAGTGACTGCGCTACGGGCTGCGTAGTCCGGCGATCAGTTCCAGTAGGGGGGAGATTTTCCGTACCCGTCCAGTCCGGCCTTGGGGCCAACCCAGCCTCCTGTAAAATGGGTACTGGGTATCTTTCCCGTGGGTAAAGCGGCCGGGGTGTGGTTCTGACTACACGCTCATAATCACAGTGTTAAGACACGTAATCGCCCTCCGTGTCAGCATACATGGTTCACGTGTGACACGACGTTTTACTGAGGCATTGATCTGTTTTGAAACATTTATTCTCTGAATGTTTTTTATGTCACGTGTGATTTCATGAACACTGTATTTTCATTATGCCGACTACTCGTAGGTGGGTCGAGGTGCTAAATAAATTCCGACGCCGAAAGACAGCAGCCGACCACAGCAAACATAAGTTACAACACTGGCCCAGTCATCTTCAATCATTTCTACCTAACGGAAAATTCTCGTCTCATTCGCAGAGTTCACGCCATTCTGCACTATGGGACTTACGTCAATATCACAGTAACATAAATAGGATCACAGAATTTTTTGTAGTTAATTTTATCAACGTCCCAGTTATGTTAGTAAATTAGGGCAACAAGATTAACCTAAATTACTGTCACCGTCTTATACATTTCGAAGCCAAATAATTTCTCCACGTGTCAATCTTCGTTAAATAAAAAGCAAACTGCCCGTAATGAACCCAAGTGTGTCTGTTACAACTGATTTCGAGGCGAAGAAATGCAAAATTAATAAGTCCAGAAATAAATAAATAATTAGATAACTGAGGCGACAACAAGACCACGGTGGGGGGTTCAAGATTCCTCAGCTGTGTCCGGCCAAGGTGTGGTGAGGTCAGTCACTCCAGTTAGACAGGTCGTGGACTGCACTTACATGCAACTGAATGCTAGTCCCGTCCAGGATTCGCTCATTACAGAAACCGCGGAGGCTCTTCAAAGGAGAAGAAGCCGCTTCAGACACTTCACAGCTTCTTGCCTCATACCCAAATCAAGAGCAATCGTACTTTGACTTCAGAAGAATTTATAATTAACAATATCGTCAAATTCCTTTACCAGCTGTGAAGTTCACTTGGGACTGATGCTCAAGGTTGTACACGATCGCCCTGTGTACATCGTACGCCCTGACGTGCTCAGTACGGTGGGCGAAACTTCTTAAAAGATACGGGTGGCGTCCGTCGAAACGTATAAAGTCCTAACTAATTTTCTTATTTATTTATTTATTTATTTGTGTCTGAGGTGCAAAGTCTGCTCTTGTCCAGTTAATCAAATATAAATCATATTCTAAAAACAAAAACAACAACAACAACAAAACCAACCGTCACTTCACTCAAGAACTAGTAAACTGTTATTTTAGGTAACCACACTATGCACCACCTCGCTCACAACGGATCTCATACTTGACTGCCAGCGTCAGTAGGAAAATTCCTTTTATTAGTTTTTTTTTGGTCTTGAGTGGAAGGTTTGCTTGTATTAGGTTGTTGGCTTTTGTCTACTGCTAACAGGGTTTTCCGTTCAAAGATCTCCGTATCCAACCCTTTGTACCCATCACAGACGGTTCCTTGAATGGTATTTGACAGTGAAATTAATGATGTGTGGCTTTGAACCGCCCGTAACTGAGGCCAGCAATCGTTCTACCTGATGTACCAACGATGTTCGGCTACAAGTTATATTCATGAAAAGAAAGGGGAAAACAAAAACGAACTTTTCCGGCATGGCTCCGTGCTCTGCACACCCTAGACAGAACAGTGAAAGAAGCCAGCTGGTTTCAGTTTTACTAGACGAGGGTACAAATCCACTTCAGAAGTTCATGCTTAGTCCCAACCGTGCAGCAACCGTAATCTTAAAATATTTTAAATGTTCGTGCATTGTTACTTGGGTGACACAGATGCAGTTCCATCGGAGGAGAACAAATTACAGTCTATTGTTATATAATCACAAAAGTTACTAATTTGATGTACTTTATGATGAAAAAATGTAGTCTTATCATCGTGCGGCGCCATGACACTAAACAACAAAAACGAGACAGGCAGTGTACGTATAAAGGTAACAATGAGGCAAATTCGCGAAACCACTGCTGCCGAGGAAAATCAGTAAGCAATACATGTTCTGAGGGTGTGTCTGTAGGCTTACCTAGCACGAAAAATGCATGTGCCGTATTATATTGTCATCTATGGCCTGTCTGGCTGTACCACATTTTTACATATTATATCATAAATGGCACGACTTACGAGGAAAAAGTTACTGAATGTAAAATGTATTTATTTTCCCTAAAAATCTGTCTGAAATCTTTCTCATTCTGAGATGAACTGAACGAGAGAGAATCATAAATGTACATAGGTCTTGGTGTGAAGTATCCGTTAGTTATTATCAGATTCTAATTAAATTTGAATATTCTCAAATATAAAATTTCGTGAAAATCCGTCCAGTGGGAGCCGAGTTATTCCATGCGGATAGAAGGACGGACGGACGGATGGAAGGACAGACAGACATGACGAAACTAACAATCACTTTTCGTAATTTTTCGAACGCGCCTGAAAGTGGGTGGTCACGGGCATTCGCGTTTAGAGACGGAATTTCCAGTTAAGTAGGAGTTAATTAGAGCATGCTTCCAGCAGTGCATTAACCTCCGTGTGTGAAGTAGAGGGATAAAGAAAGTACAAGAAGGATTTAACTGTAAACGTTTGGCAGAGAATCATAACGTGGAAAATAGAGATGCACTTTTGAACTGAAAGATTAAACATAACAATAATAAGTTGGATACCTGGTAGGCGAAGATAAAGAATTGGAAAAACAATACGTCATTAAATTTTTGACGAAGAGAGGTAAATATTTTAGACTATAATGTATTCGTAAGAGTAAACGCAATGATACTGAAAGACAAAGCACGGTCGATATCTGTTATGAAATGGCATCCGTGCGTTTATCAGGATATGAAATGCAAAGAGTGAGAAATATACGAGGTGTTCCGGAAGGAAAGAGAGAAAGTGCGTGCATGGAGCATATTTGCATAATGGCAAATACGCCGAGACAGAAAAGGGGTTGAGAGCGGCAGCTCCCACCTAGCACAAATTTAGAGTGCACGAAAACAAAAACAAAACATGGAGACATGCTTTGATAGCGAAGAAGTAGTTAACAACAAATGAGAAAATTAGCGCATAGGAGAATTTTAAACCATACAAGCAAACCTAATCTAATGCATGTGGGGAAAATATTTATTTACTCTATGATTAAGTGAAAGTGGGAAAGTGATTGAGAGACGCGAAATATCCATTTGAGAGAGAAGAGTTCCCAAAAGGCAAAATGTGGAATGTTAATTCTGAATAAAACGTGTTAACAGAGTGCACACGTGACATTAAATTTATCTGGGAACCATAGTCCTTAGCAACTTGGTGTTATACGAGCCAGTCATTGTGTAATTCAAACTTAACAGAAACACAATTTAATTTAACTAAAAGTTCAAAGCGCTTTTTATTCATATTTGTATGATAATATGATAATACTTACAGCCTAACATTTTAAGTGTGCGCGAAAAGGTCTCCCATTTAAACCTCAATATCACATTGTTTTTCGTAAATCATTAAAAAATATCGCTGGAACTATGCAAACTCGGAGTGCAGATCTGATAATCGTTTCCATTACAACACTTGTGCGCATGTAGGTTAAAAAAGACTGTTACAGTTCACAGCCAATTACCCGACCTAAAGAAAGAAGCAAATGAAAATCCCAACCATTAATGAAGATAACATAAAAATGAAAGGAACATTTCAGTTTTAGGTGTCTGTGACCGTGCATCGTGAGCAAATTGTGAAGTGAGAGAGAAAACCAACAAGATGCAACAGTTAGATGTTTATTTTTAACAACTTCTCAACATGTTTCGGGCATCATTATGTCCATCTTCAGGAGAACAAGACGTATGTTACTGCAGTAACATACGTCTTGTCCTCCTGAAAATGGGCATAATGATGCCCGAAACATGTTGAGAAATTGTTAAAAATGAACATCTAACTGTTGAACATTTCAGTGTTATGCGGTATACAAAGAAGCACAGGTTCTATGACGTCTGTGGAGTAACAGGATTCTTTCTAGTCAATGAATGAGATGCGAAATATGAAATAATCTAAAAGTATTTTCAATCCCAGGTACAGGTACTGTACCAGCATGGTAAAGGAATCTGTGCTTAAATGATAATTGTACTTCACCCGTACGCGAGACGGTAGCAGTCTCATAAGCTATTTCTTCAGAAATTCTGCTTGATATATAGCACACATGGAAAAACGCAGCTACAACTCTCAAGCTAGAATTGTAGAGAACGGCTTTTAAATCTTGTACTGATTTACGCGTACATTAAGTTAACAGCTTACGGTGTAAGTAAGGACTAGTAGAAGGAGACAAACTACAGACTCGGATTCTTATAATAAAAATCAACGAGAATCACTATTTCTCAAATTTATTTTGGAATGGAACTCTACATGTTTCGGACAGATTTACTGTCTATCATCAGGAGTCTAGTACAGTATACACAGCAATAGGTATTTGTCATACAGGTTATGTTGACTGTTCCATCCTGATCTCGCTAGCAGACAGTAAGCATAACCTGTATGACAAATACCTATTGCTGCGTATACAGTACTATATTCCTGATGATGGACAGTAAACCTGTCCGTAACATGTATAGTTCTATTCTAAAATACGAGTAAATTTAAGAAATTAGTGCATCTTGTTGGTTTTTATCATAAGAATATATAACGATACACGGTCATCTGAATGTCAAATACAGACTTGGAATTACTGCACAGCAGTAGAAGCAACTTCGGTATCCAAAATAATAATAATAATAATAATAACAACAACAAGAAGAAAAAAAAAGAAGAAGAAGCCGAGAAGATTCTAAAATATAAAGACCTTACTATATAAATACAGCGCATGTGGAATGTAAAAACAAAGGTGATACCAGTATTAATAGGGGCGACTGGGACTATTTTCAAAGTCACTCAAAGTCAGCAACATACCAGGAAAGTATGAAGTCAAGGAACTCCAGAAAACAGCCACATTGGGCACTGCACACATACTTCGGAAAGTACTAATGTCAGAGTACAACAGATTCAACACTGAAACTAACGATATAAGCACCATGAATAGTAACAACAGAATAGCTGTAACACTGTATTCCCTAGGAACACAGTCTGTCTCAGGAATATAAGTATAAATAACCTTCATAAAGGAGATGATGATGATGATGATGATAATGATAATAATAATAATAATAATAGCTTTGCTTCTGAATTCTGAATCTATTACTCCAGACGTGTGACACGGCTGTAACATATACTCCCTCGCTTCTTAAAATGTAATGGACAACAACATATTTTAAATATAGAGGTATAATTAACTGAAAAACGCAATTAAGATGTTAAGTTATTTACCACCCTTAACATATGTTCAACACATTACGATTAACAATATTGTGCATGCAGCATTTTAACTCGAAGCACCTTCTTCAATTACAGCTGTTTCTTTTATTGAAAGCTGGTGTCACTTCACAGCGTATTTAAATTCAAGAAAAGAAAATTCCCATTTAATTTGTATTATTCTACCATAAAAAAGTTCGGTCCTCAATAACACAATAATATTCACTGGATTCAATACCTTGTTAAGTTAATTCCAGTAGAAGTTCATAGGCTTTCAAATAATGACAAGAATCACTCAGAAGCGAATATTTAATATTGGTATTTGAATAAAGAGTAGACATTTCCTCCCAGGAACATGCGCTTTAGATGCGTGAGAGAAGGGCTTACGTAACAGTGGGATTCCATTATTATGATTACTAGACGATAGTATTTTATCAATGTAAAATATGTTATCACTTTGAACCAGTCGAAGAGTATGAACGGAAATTAACAGTCCAACTAGAAGAATATTATAAACATGGAAACTAGGAATTTTTTAACTCATTGCTCCGTGCATCGTAATTCAATATTAATAAAAATCCAACCATATGCAACAGTATGCAGATATTTATTTACTGCAAAGTCACTCTACATGTTTCGGGTGTCACAGCACCCATCATCAGGAGTACTAAAAACTGTAACCGCAACCTCC
>Ga0123352_10002614_pt1 | contig 25328 bp, 16 predicted proteins | sample TergutLab28metaG_FD_89700 | JGI IMG/M metagenome (GOLD analysis project Ga0123352, IMG submission 89700) | Labiotermes labralis P1 segment gut microbial communities from Petit-Saut dam, French Guiana - Lab288 P1 | ecosystem: Host-associated > Arthropoda: Insects > Digestive system > Gut ...
GACCGCCTCTGTGGTCTAGTGGTCAGAGTTTCTGGCTACAGATACAGAGGTCCCGGGTTCGATCCCCAGCGCTACCAGATTTTCTGAGTAGTAGTGGGTCTGGAACGGGGTCCACTCAGCCTCATGAGCCTCCTGAGGTCAATTGAGGAGCTACTTGAATGAAATAAGTAGCGGCTCTAGGTCTAGAAAACAGAGATTAACGGCTGTGGGGACCCGTTGTGCTGACCACATGACACCCCTCTATCCGCAAAAGTTGGCACTAACTTCGCCGACCGGCGGCGGCCGCTCTGTCGGTATAGTTCGCGTGCGGACTAAGGCCACGGAGTTTAGTTATACATATTATTAACTGAGATCTAGATTTTAATAATATTATGCACAGATCTACATTTCAACAATATTATGCAGAGCTGTATATCCTCTATTCATACAGGTGTACACAGATATTCTACAAGAAAAATTAACTTGAAACCAGGACACTACTCTATTCTTTTGACAACACCCATCCTTCATTCAGGGCGCAAGTACCCCAACCACCCAATGACCATATTTCATATATTCGGTTAACTAATATGCTTACTGCATTTTCTGGGGCATGCTGCACAATCTCCATTTACTTTCTCCACAAAAGGCCATGTATTTCATAATGTTACCTTTTTGGATCATAAAATATTCACTTTTTACATACAGGATGCGCTAAAATTTAAAATATGCAGTCCTACAGCCAATGGGCTACAATACCTTCTACAAGTAAAACTAAATACCATAATCAATATTCAACAAACAACAACCTTATATTAGAATAAGTTAGAACTTTCAAGGCAGCAATCTTGCATTCCTTTAGGATAGCCACAACATTCACAAATTCAAATCTACATAACATGTATCCTTATGAACTTTTACCCTTAATGTAAAAATGATATCTAATTTCTTTTTATAAAACTTAATGTTACAATCAACCTCCAAAAAATTTTGTATATTTTTTGCACTGATTGAAGATGGCCAAGTTGGCCAAAACATTGTAATGAATAATAAGTACTGACAACAAATTTTACTTGTGAATTGACAGTTATTTTTAATTTAGCTTATAGTGGATCTTCTTGTGCATCATGCAATGAGATGACTGCACTCAAAATGACAGAAGTTTTCTCACAATTCAAGTGCACAACACTTACAGGCACAAACAAGTCAATTGACAGTTACTTTTAATTTAGCTTGTAGTGGATCTTCTTGTGCATCATGCAATGAGATGACTGCACTCAATATGACAGAAGTTTTCTCACAATTCAAGTGCACAACACTTATAGGCACAAACAAGCTTATTTATAACCATGTAATATGTTTTCTTTTGGGTAATTCCCCGGCGTCACAAAGCTAATAGCCGACGTTTCGGAACCCTCTATCGGTTCCATCTTCATAGGCCTATGAAGATGGAACCGATAGAGGGTTCCGAAACATCGGCTATTAGCTTTGTGACGCCGGGGAATTATCCAAAAGAAAACATATTACATACAGGACACGGCGAAAGCTTAAAATCAAGAATTATTCATAACCAACTCTACGACCTTTCTAAAACAGCACTTGTACAGGATACAGTTTAAAGAGAGGTGAACCCTGGTCTAACAAAGAAAATGCTGCTGCAACAGAATTAAGCATTTCTTGCTCTACACATTTTACATGAATCTTGAAATAATGAAATCGTAGCAATATCATGACATCATAATGCATATAGTGCAATCAGTTTCCAGACTGACCACGACATGAAACTAACTGCTGCTAGCACGAAATTCTACAACTATCTGTAGACACAGGCATATTGCCACATAATTTCCTGTTTGGAATAAAGCTGCAGCATGTGTGACAGTTAAGAACTGTTTAGTTAAGCATAAGTGTATTGCCGCATTTGCAATTATGCACATCTATAAAATGACAGACTAGGAAGACAGCACTTCTGCATCAAATTTTGCTTTAAAATGTGGTAACATGCTGCAGAAAGATTCAGAATGTTGAAATTAGCTGTTGGAAAGCATAAAATTGGAAGAATGCAAATTCTTGAGTGGTTTTCAAGTTCAAAAGCACTGTAACCTCTGTTGAATATATCCAACACTCGGGACATCAGGCAACAAACAAAACAGATAAAAATGTGGACTAGATAAAGGAATATATCCCAAAAACAGAAGAATCACTACCTGTGAGATGCTGATACACTGAGAATTTTATCTGGGTCAACTTATAGCATTCTGATAACACAATCTGAACATACAACAGACTGCCACCAAATCAGTGCTCCACCTGCTCTTACATACATACATACATATACATTCATGCCATGGATCCATAAGTGTGTCATAAGACAGAAGGATCAGGAATAAGTCATAAATACATATATATGAATTTACAGTGCAAAATACTATAAACATTTTACAAAAGCAGTATTATACATCATCTTGACACATAAACAATTTGTCTACAAAGTACTAGCAGTGTCTATGTAGGAAATGTCTTAAGACTGCTTTAAATTTTGCCTTGTCATTCTTGAGGACTGTCACACTAGGTGGTAAACTGTGGAAAATATTTATGCCAGAACAGAATGTACATTTTTGAAAACAAGATACGTTGGCATGTACTCTATTAAGATGATGATTATTCCTTGTATTAATATTGTGTTGTTTGAAACATTTTATGATTTTTGATAATGAAGTTACTTAATGAAAGTATATACTGGCATGGAAAAGGCAGAATCTCTCATTGTTTAAACAGACTTCCACAGGAGGTTCTGGGTTGTGCACCAGCCATTATTCTGATGATTTTCTTCTGTAAAGTGAAAATCTTCCCACTTATGGAAGAGTTACCCCAAAAAACTATTCCATATTTTACAGCAGATTGAAAGCACAGCAAATTCATTTGTGAGTGTCAATGTTACTGATGTGGACTATCGAGCAAATGGCATAACGTGCTCCACTTCTTCAGAATATTTGCTCAATATAATTTTTCCAATGAGTATGGTTATTAATTTGTAAACCAAGAAATTCTGAATTCATTGTTTCTTCTATATAATTTTCTTTATAACCAATATGTAAAGTAGAATGTGACGACTTCATTGTTATGAATTTCATTATATTCATTTTATCAACATTTAAAACTAAATTATTAGCAGCAAACCATTTAATTATACAAGACTGAATTAAATTTGACACTGAATAGAAATCTTAAAAAATTTCTGCTTGAAATTATGACATCAGTGTATATTGGTTCTGATATAGAATTTTTTCTCAGAGGGAGGTCCTTTATGTATATTATGAACAGTACAGACCCTAGAATTTTTCCTTGGGGAATTCCACGTTTCAATGTACCCTAGTCAGAGGAAAAATTTCCAGTTGAATTAGGTGACATTACTTCAAATTTCCATCTTCCATGAGTTAAAGATGACAACATGACTATCACTCCACACCCTTCCTACTCACTGGATTCAATACCATCTGACATCCTTATTTTCCAAAAACTCCACTTCTGTTAATGGGGAGATTTAATGATACCACCATGATTCAAGCAAAGTTAGAGGATGCAACGGCTGAGTTTCACAAAATGCATTTCATGAAATGCTTCAAACAACACATGATCACCTGGCCCGCTGTACACAAGTCACAAGGAGAATACTGTGAAGGGGACAATATTAACCAGACGATAGGTTATTTTGATATGGAGAAATAAATTCACTCCAGAAACTATATGATTGCACAATGTATGCACTGGGAGGAAATGAAGTACAAAAACCACATTTTAGAAACTGCTGGAAGTGCTGTTTCCAAGAGTCAAAACATAGACCATGGATGTTATTGGCCTCTACATATGAGAGAATTAAAAACACAATGCCGTAACATGGGTTTTATTTCATACAATAGTGTATGTCATATTTTTTTCTGCACCCTATATGGCCAGTTTATTACCACTGGTTGAGTAGTAAAGAATATTATCATTCTCTTTTTCTTCAACCAACTTGCTAACAAAACAATACACAGCATGTCCTTTGTTTTCATATAGACAAGCCTCATTCAAGGTGGGAGAAAACCAAAGCTAGATAAATTCAAGTATACATCAGAATACTGTTTTAAAATGAATCTTACTGTACTCCCAGAAATGTCACCAAAGAATCAAGTCTTGTGCATTTTGATATGTGTCAGTGAGTGAATACTTCCCAACATTTTGTAGTGCCCTCATCTTCAGGGCCAAACCACTGAAGAGGACTACAGTATTTGAAGTGTCAGGAACTACCCACCAAATGACACAGCATCACTTCCAGAAGAATTGACTCTTCAGTAGAGGTGCTCTGAGAACCTCAGTCTCACAAAATGTTACTCCTTTCAAAGAAACTTCTTTGCAGTACCAGACAGCTAAGACCCTCCAAACTTCAGAGACATTTATGTAAAACTGATAGTCCTTATACCAAAGTATAAAATTCACACCTGATCATGTGGGTTCAAACATCATTTAGACTTGCAGGGGGTTAACCATCACCTTTACTTCTACCATGAAGATGAAGCTAACATATTCCTTTAAAGCATGGGTAGAACACAAAAGACTACATGGTGTCATAAACCAGTATACTTCGACTACACACTGGTACTGCTGTGAAAATCTCAAATCTACAAAACTGCATTTCAACTAACAATACAAGCTGATAAGAGAGTGTGAATTTTGTAAACAATGATATTATTTTGGCACACCAGGCATTTAAAATTCCAGTGCCCATAAACAATGACCATCTAATTTGATTCAACAATCACTTGAATCAAAGAAGTACAAAAATACACTATACTATCTGAAGAATAATATATACACAGAAAAAATTTTATTATGAACAATGGGTTATGCTAGGAATGGTAAATTTCAACATGGAAGAAAATGCATACATCTCAGCTAGAAAACCGAGGTCTATATGAGTCGTAAGAACAAATGTCATACTCACCAGCTCCATCCCCTGTTTCAGCTTCCAGTGCCCCACGTGTGGGACGAGAGATGCTCTTACGTTTCGATGGAGAATGCTTCAATGCTGTGACAACAGACAAAACATATAGCCACCTCAACACTCCATCTTGTAGTGGCTTATCACAAGCAACACTGAGAGTTCCCATGAAAGACATGCATTTTGGGTCAATCTACAGGAAGCATAAGTAAATGTAAAGTGTGAATCTCACACATTTGAATACCCTTTAATATCATACTACCATAATCTACAAATCTTTCTATTAAAAATAACAGCCTACACTGGAAACCTGAGAAAGCCTACTTAAAACAATGTCATAATCCTCAGCCACACAACATAAATACAAAAAACTGGTTCTCTTCTGTGCCTGGTGTCTAACCACAATTCCAAGTGCAAACACCAGAATAAAGTACAATGAATTTCCATCACCCTGTTTTGTTGTGTGTGTGTGTGTGTGTGTGTGCGCGCGCGTGCGCACGTGTACACATGTGCACATGTGCATGTGCACATGACATACTAAACACACAAAATATTTAAAAGGTATACAGAAATCCCTGCATCCACAATTTGAATCTGCATACAGCTCTTTGCTTTTCACTGTTGTACACCACTAATTACAATTTCTACCTTCTGTCAACCAAGGTCTTAAGAATGTAGACTGAGAACTTTACATTTAAAACAGGGATCTCTATAAATGGCCTATTTATTAACATACAAGGTGTATAACAGAACAAGTAATAAAAATAAATATCCGTACATATTTCCTTTATTTGTTTACCAATTCGTCATTTATATAATCTTGTATTTATTCATTACTCTTCATTAAGACGCCAGTTAACAGTTACCAAATATAACATATGTATTCAGGTGAACAAACTTTTGCTTCCTGTAATCAACCCAGACAGCTTTGCAGACCGAAAACAGCATCATGCACAGCAGATCCGATCATATAACAAATTTCATAAACAATGTTTTTTCTTCCTTCCTCTGAGAAGTAGCCTATAACCAAATTGTGATACATGCACTGGTCTCAATGAATATTTTCTGAAGAATATCACAATATATGCTACACACAGTTTGACTTTCTGTTGTCTTACGTGGTTTCAGTTTCAAAAGTTTTGTGGCAGATCATTCTGACATTTTTTGAAAGCTTGGTACCCTACGCAAGGTGTCTAAGGGACTTCCACAGTAGTACCACACCAGTATGCTAGGAAGGACTCTAGGGTATTGTTGGCCAGCACAAAAATATATAAGCTTGCTTCACCACATCTGCTCTGTTTACTGGAGCCATACAGAAGATAAACTGTTAGGTTGGTGGCTGCTACTAGTCTGAACTGCCCTTATCAGAGTAGTGTATGTCCTTCCTTTCTAAGCAGATAAACAATTTTCAAGAATATGTCTCAAACTGCTGCACTATACAAACAAATTCAATTGCACACCATCATCAAAATTACTTTCCGGTGCAATTACGTACCAAAGAGATAGTCATATGTCTTTTATAAACTACAGTCTCCTGTAACATTATGAATTCAGTACAAAATTTAGAATTCACAGGTAATGTTAGAAAACAGTTTATCAGATTTCAGGAAAAAAATCACTACCATTTTTATATTAATAATATCTGTAATTTATATCACTTTTTCATTTGTCACAGTGAAGTTAAATGCAGGTCCAACTCAAGCATATGGGGGTTGCATAAGAACAATTATTAGATGCTGCACACTGACTTCACTAATGAAAATTCATTTGCACTGTAAACATTACATATTTTGGGCCCTTACAAAGTATCTGCCTCCTACCTTCATATCCCATATGATCTGTGATAACATTCAAAACCAACTGACTAATGTTTATTGACAATTAGTTATCCTACCAAATTTTATCAGAAGGAAGGGACTGTTATATCCTCTCCATTTTCGTATAATTTAAGTAATACTAACATATTTACTGTCATCAACAGCTTCAACCATGAATTAAAAAGACAGGAAGGCTGAAAGACTAGTTTCTAGCCCTCGTATGCCTGCAAACATACTCAGTCTCCTCACACCATTAACTAGGAAGTTCAGACAGAAGGCATTCTAATGGATGCTTGAAATGCAAAATATAATTTATGTTCACTAGTTAAACTACCATATGTGAAGAGTGCACAAAATATCAGTGATGAAAAGAAGTGAGCAAAAATGAGTTTTACTGAAGACAGAACAGCACTCTTATAGCAAAATTATCCAACAGGAGCTAGGATGGTATAGTCATATAGTGATTATGCTACGGGATGGGAAACCAAGGAATTCTGGTTTCACTGCCAGCAGGGGCAAGAGTTTTCTCTTATTCAAAGCATCCAGACCAGCAATGGGGCCCACCCTGAGTCCTGTTCACCAAGTACCAGGGGCTTTGCCCAGAGATAAAATAGCTGGACTCTGAAGCTGACCATTCACCTTCATGTAGTACATGGTTACAAATGCATGAAACTACAGCTCTACTAGCTGATATGCCTTCAAGGTGTGCAAAGGGACAATTTTCCCTTTATTTTATATCGGCAAAACCAATGAATGTAAATGTTAATACAATGGGAACTATGTTATTATTCAGGACTGATTACTGTTAATGTAGTTCACACACCAACAAATGTACTATTCATTAACTTGGGTAAATTTTAAATTTACATTAAAATACACAATAATATCAATCCTACATGTTTCGGTCTTTAATGATCATCATCTGTACTTAACTGAAGTTATATTTATGTTAAAACACTCAGTAAAATTACATCATTATATATATTAGGTGATGTGACAACATGTCGTACAGCAGCATGTGTGTTGTGTGGGAGTGATATTATTGTGTATTTTAATGTAAATTTAAAACCTTTAACCAAGTTAATAAATAGTGCATTTGTTCGTGTGTAAACTACGTATATTTCAAAATGCAATAAAAGGGAAGAGGAGGAAACAATTTTAAACTACTAAATAAATAAGTTTTGCATACTGTTTGCCACAAACAATAATTCAGATTTATGCTGTCCATGTTATTGCTGTAACTATGCATGATGCTATTTTGTAAGTCTTGCCCCAACCCACCACACAGTATTTCCATCATGACCACTTCCAATACTGCAACATGCTATAACAAGTGGTGCTTAAAGATTTACAAAGCGTAAGGACAGTTGTGATTACAACAGCACAAAATCCACTCACTTCAATAACAAGCATATGAACTGTACCTCATGAAGCACATCAGGTTTAACATCCGTCATAATTCGAGAACTAAACCAGCTAGTATTTAATCAGCATAACCTAACCAACAAGAAAGACTGCCTTTCTACCCATCACACACTAACTGCTCACACAAAATGAAAAATGGCACAAGTGCAAAACTACATTTGATGTGTGTTCTCACAGGAGGATGGGAGTTCTGCACTAATATCAGTGCACAGTACATAAAGTATAAAATATACAGATAATGCAATAAAAAGAATTTCAAACAACCTACTAAGAATTCCTATTATGTTCATTCAAAATTCAGTCATGCATTTCCACTCCACTCAAATTAAATACCTGAAATAGTCAGTAGAACCATCCTACTAACATCAAGAATTTAAGGCTGCAAACAATGGTTCTGGTAATGAGAAATGAATACAGTCCACAATTCCATGAATTCATAAGAAGTCCAAATTCCAGTATTATTTCATATCAGAGAAATTAATGTACTTAATATGAATCAATAACTGGTGGTGATGGTGCATATGATGATGATACAAAAACCTGTATCAAAAAATTACATGAGAGATGTCAAGTTAGCAGTGTGTGTGTGTGTGTGTGCGTGCACATGCACTCACACATTCAACTGTCCTTCCACCAACAAAGCTCTCATTTAAAAGCAATACATATAATATTAATATTAACTGTCATTAGCAGCACACATAAATGTCCTCAATCAATAATGTAATTTGTTATTACAGTCCTTCTTATTACATCTGGGATGTATGGATGAAAAGACAAATGCACACAGAATCTGGTATTAAAACATAAAGGAAAGATCCCACTTTGCAGACCTGGGCATGGATGGATCTTAAACAAATACAACAGGAAAATCTGATCTGTATTAATCTGGGTTAGAATAGTGGCAAGTGGCAGGCTCTTGTAAACAAGTTAATCAACCAAAAAGTCCCACAAAATGCAGGGAATTTCTCAAATAACCAAGAACTAGTAGCTTTTCAAGATGGCCTCTGCTCCATGTTGTTACTCAGTTAGCTAGCTAGGTAGTTAGTTATTCCTTACTATAATGTGAAAGCACAATACAGACTGCAACAATACCTGAATGGTTTTGTATAGGAAAAGCATTAAACAGTTTTGAAGATTTACCAACTTAAAACCATTCATACACAAATATTAGTTGTAAAAATTCTAGTGTGTTACTGTTGTCAAATTTATTTTTTAATAACTGATACTGCAACAAAGTTTAGTAACAAAGAACATTAGTGATTACTACTAAAAGCTATATATAAAGCACAGTAAAGCTGCAGCCAGTAACATGGGATGCAAACAGTAAGTTACATTTCCATATATGTGGCAATGAACAAACGTGAATGTGCACATACACTTGCTAATATGATGTGATTATAAAACTGGCCCATCAATGACACATATATACAATGACTTAACACAAGTTTGTGGAAAAGTGTACTTGTTACAAATTTCATACTAATGATAACAGCATAACATACTTCAAATGAGGGCAACCATCAGGAAGGCACAGTTACCTTTATGGTTGGTACATGCAGGATCAGAGTGTTAAAATATTTACCAATTTTTTTTGACACCATATCATTAAATATGTCATGAAAAAATAATGCGTAAGTTATATTTACAACACTTAAGCATTATTCACAAATGGCTATGGGTTGTGTCAGTTTTCTTTTAATGGTAGTATTGTGAACAGGGTATTGATTTTTTCACTTGCACTTGTGGTCTGAGCTGGCAGATATCACACTACTTTAACAACACACTGTAGAACAATTTTCTGCATCACCTGTATCATGTAGTACAATGAGTTAATTAAAACTAATATTTTTTCTTCTAATTCAAAGCTCTCTGCAAGTGCAAAACTGGTCAACACAAAAAGCAGGCATTACAAATACAAAAAATTATGTTTTTATAAACCCCTCATACTGTTCACAATTTAACAAAGCTTCACACAGAGCCTTCTCTGCTAATATGGCAATATTAGCAGTGAAGCAGTGAAAGTTCAAAACGAATTTTGAATTTCAACAATTAGTTTTTAAGCAAGACATCAGTAATAGTAGTAGTAGTAGTAATAATAATAATAATAATAATAACAACAACAACAACATGTCACCATGCCTATGATTTAGAAAAATGTCTCTAGAATTCGTTCACTGTTTTGTACCTGTAATGTTCTGAATAACAGTACATGATTACAAAAAAACAAATAAATTGTGAAATGTGCACAAAATGCTTCCACTCTATAACATTTTATGGTTACAAGACTACTTCATTTTGCAGTGAAATTTGTAACAATTATCTTTGATATAGCATAAATAATCAGTTACACACTTAAGAAACATTTATGCTTAAGGTTACTTGGTACTGTGTTTGTGGTCTTTGAATAATAGTATGTGAACAGCGTACTATATTATAATTTTTGTAGTACATGTCTGAACTTTGCACAATACTGTGCATGGAAAAACCCATAATGCATTATATTACAAACACAAATACCCGCTTTGCTACTAGTTATGTAACTTGTGATGTTAAGTCACTGTATGAAGTAAACCAAAACTTGACATGCAGGAGAAGTAAAGTCCGACAATCCAGTACCAACCTATGTAGCTGGTGACCAGGGTGCGAAACTTGCGATGGTTGCCTTTAATTTCTGGCAAATCCACTAGCAGAGGAGAACAACGGAGTGGAGCAGAACGCAGTCACAGAGAGACAGAAAGACAGTAGAGTACAGAAAGAGAATAGAGGAAACCACAATTACACGTTCACTGAATTCCATTGTATGAACTTGCCTCACAGTCACGTATGAATGTAGATCAAATCACCTAAGATAATAACTACATATCCTTGCAGTACTGAGAATTAATCACTGCTACCTTCCTTTAAATACCAAATTTCTAAGTATGGTATGTACTCATAAACTTCTAGATAAGAATGAGAATTTGCAACCTTTGTTATATTGAGTACATATTAATACCTTCAAATCTGTAATCAAATTTTTGTCATACCACTTGTTCTCATACCGTCATTATAGAAACAATGGATGATCCTGATTTTAAAAATTTCCCATTTCCAAAGCTACAAACAATTCATATGTAAGCATGTGCATATGCTATTTATAGAATGGTGGGTACCAAGACGATTCTTTGTTACCACTGTTTTTCAACTTTGCTGTAGAATATGCCATATGAAAGATTAAAAAAAATCAGGATGGAATGAATAAAATGGAATAGAGATATTTGTGGTCTATATTGAAAACGTTAAATCAGGAGATGAAAATACTAGTACTACAAAAGTCGAATTTTTATTCTGGAAATGTGAGAACCTAATATTCAATTTTTATTCCGATTCATCTCATTGTGTTATATTCAATATAAATAAAGGTACTAAAGTCAAACACAATACCTTAATATTTGTCTTTACAGTACAAAAATTTATAAAAGTAAATGTACTCTTGCAATATGCATTACTGGTTAGTGAGATTTCACTAGTTTATGAATATTAAAATATACCATGTAATGGTAGCAAAAAAAAATCAATCTTTTTATCATGTAGCATTGTCATTGTTGTGTTTTCTATTTATATAACTATGATAACTAAGGTAAAACCCAATATTCCATATTTTGTTTAGCTGTTCAGTTCCTGCTAGTACATAGTGAATGCAACGACGACTACGCTTTACACAAAACAAAGAACTGATTTCTATATAATGCTACAAATATGTGGTATATTTTAATATCTGCAAACTACTGAGATCTCACTAACCAATAATGCATTTTGCAAGAGAACTTATATTCTTAAAAACTGTTGTAATTACATGCCTGATGACGGTTCACTGCACTGAACATGTAGCATTTGATGACAAACATTAAAGTGTTTTTGTTTGCCTTTAATACTTCATTTGTATTTATAGTTCACAGCAAAAGCATTTACCAATCAGTTCTATGACATGTGACAGGTGAGCTCACAAGCATGGACAATGGAATCCCATAACATACAAACTTACTGTCATGTGTCATTATGTTACTAATAGACACAACATACAATATACACTAATCTGTACAAAAATGGCCAATTATCTGTGACAAAAGAAGATCTTCATTTTAAGTTTCCTGTACCCTACATGGACTTCAAAGCACAATGTTCTTTAATCATATCATGAAAGCACAATATGCATACGCATATGCATGTAAGAATCAAGCCATATGGCTGCAATATATTAGAAATGGCTAATAAAAATCACAGATTGAACTGCAACACATCCCATGTCACAGAGCACTATACAAAATATTCACCAGCAAACAGGACCTTTAAATATAATCTCCAGTGGTTTACTATGTATTCGTTTCCACACATTTTATAAATTAATGAAAAACTTCAAAATATTAAAGATTCAAATCTTCTAGGATGTTAGCAACATCAAGTGGTAAATAGTTACTGACAATTTGAAGAATCAAATGCCTTCATAACTTCTGTAACTACTTACCAGTCAACATGACAAAACATCCCAGAAGATGAGTATTCAGCATTACTACAACAACTACCTCAAATTCCCTTCAAATTCGTGACTCTTTAAAGTACATTTTTTACTCAATCATACATTAACTGACAGTTACATAAGGTTATTAAGAGGAAACTTTGTAAAAACTTCTGTTCCCACAATCAACAGTAATATTCTACTATTTGCTCTGTTAGTCTGTAATTTACTATATTCAGAACTGCACATATAGTGGTGTAAACAAAAAGCTAGGGCACTTCTTAATCAGCACTATTAGTCTACATATTCCACATTCTGAAACTATTTCAATATGACTGATAATACAACAATCTATCTCAGAAATAAAAATATAATAAAGTGTACAATCTGAGGCATTATATGTTCCTGCCTGAGGCACTGTACCTTAACAACAATAAACTTCATAACACTTAAGGATGATCATTAAACTTGTAAACACACCAAGACCATGATTCAATTCAAATTATACCATTATCCTCATACTTCTCCAAAGAAATAAATTTGTAATGTCAGCTAAAAAACAAACCCAAGACATGTAAAGTGCCCACATTTGTCTACCTTAGCAAAGGATTAAAACAGTCTGTAAATCATACATCCACTATTCCAACTATGCTTATGACAAATGGCAAAAATAATCTGAAAAGGGGAGAAACTGTCATTGTAAACACAAATCTTGATGTTTTATGCATTAATTTAGCAGTGGAAATGTTAACAAAGAAATAAAAAGGAACGTATGCATAAAAACACACACACCGAACCATATTAGGATATCGTCTTACTACCCACACACTTGACATATGTGGGCTGCAATAAAAATCACACCCTACCACATGACCCGTTTCATCAGCCATTTCATTAAACTTGCATGTTAATGTTTTCAGTTCTTAAGAACTCCCAATAAAATGTTGATGATACCTCCTTATATACAATGCCAATTGTCTATTTGTAGCTTAAATGAATGATTTGTTTAATTTTCCTACTTTTAAACAACCAAAATACAAATGAACATGTGCAATACATGAGTTTCATAAATCAAAACCAACAATTATGAGTCATTGTCTCTAAGATTTATTGATACTTAATCCAAAACTAACTTTCACAGGAACATGAATTCTGTTAAATGTGAATGGATATTCTGAAGGCATTACAGGTGCCTTAGAAAGAATACATTCTCCCCTGTAGCATGACTAGCACTAACTGTACCTTGTATGACAAACTAATACAGTCACTTTGCCACCAATCTTGTACCATTACAAAATATCAGTGGATTCTGATTTCTTTAACACACTGTTGGTGCACTAATTTTAAATTTCAAAATGCATTGTGGCAACCCTGATATTTTAAAAAAAAGTCTTGCAAAAACTCTTATTTCATACAAAATTTTCAGATAAAACTGTAACAGTCAATACTACAACCAAACTTTTAAACTATGAGCAAATGCAAGGACAAACAGTTATAGTCCGAACCCATCTAACAGAAATTTCAACTCAAATGTCAACCTTAATGCAATACAAAATATTTATCTTGGAGTAAACCCTACAACCCCTCAGTTTTACAATCTCTTTCAGAACAGGAATCAGCTAAACATAAAAAAATATTAAAACACCACTGAATCCAACCTTTGTTACTTTACATCATATAAAGGCATGGCTATAAACTTTGTCAGCAAGTACCAAGGTAGGGTAAATTATGCAAAACGCTACTATGAATTTTCATCACTTATTTTAAACCATCTACACAGTGTGATCCATAAGTTTTGGACTGGTTTTTTTTAAATAACAGAACTAGAGCGATCTATCGGCCAACCCACTAAGTACTATCAACCAACATCCGTTCACACACCGAGTTTCGTTTGATTATCTTCGACAGTGTACGAGTTATAACCTGTCTTGTAAAGTCAGTTTTCTGCATAAGTCATGGATGGCAGAAATGAACAGTCAGTTGCCATAAACTTTTGTTTCAAAGCCAGTCTATCTGTGACAAACATTAGTATTGGTGCAAAAGTGTTATGGGAATAAGGCTCTGAACAGATCGAGCGTTGTTAGGTGGTATTCTCAATTTAGAGACGGAATGGACCTGTAGAATATGACGAGAGAGGTGGCCTTCCAAAATCAACTCAAACTGAGGTAAACATGGCTGCTGTTGCTGATTTGGTAAAAAATGACCATCAGATTGCATCAAGAAAGATAGCAAGAATCTTTGAACATCCCCAAGACTGTAGTTCTTTGGATTCTGAAAGAGGATGTGGGAAAGAGAAATTTTGTGTGCACGTTTTGTTCCACATTCCTTGATACCTGAGCAAAGCGAAGCTCGAGTCACATCTTGCCAAGATATTATCATGATGGCCGATGCAGACAAAAATTTTTTGAACAAAATTATTATGAGAGATGAGACCTGGTGTTTTGCCTATGACCCCGAAACAAAGCAACAAGAGTTCTGAATTAGTTGGTGAGACATCCCCTCATCCGAACAAACTGAAATTCCAAAGGTCCCGCATGAAGACCATGTTGATAATTATTTTCGGCTCACAAGGTGCAGGGCACAAAGAATTCATACCAGAGGGAAAAACAGTAAATGCAGAATTTTATAAAGGAGTAAAAGATCGCCTCCTGAAGGGCATTCAATGGGTTCACCCAGCTGCATTCTGCTCTCGACATTTTTTATTGTTGTATGATAATGCACACACCCACAAAGTTGCGTTTGCCAATTTTTGACCCACAAAAAAGTTAAAACCCTTTCCTGATTTATCTACACCGGACTACGTTCTGTTCCCCAAGTTGAAAATGAAGTTAAAAAGACTCCACTTTGCATATGTTGCTGAGATCCAAGAAGCTGTAACTGATGAATTAAAGGTCCAAAAAGAGGAATTTTCAGCAGCTTTTCAGAAACTGTATGACCGCGCAAAAGCCTGTATATTTGCCAATGGAGCTTATTTTGAATTTAAAAAAAGGTAAGTCTTCCTCATGTGTCTTCAATTTTTAAAAAAATCAGTCCTAAAACTTTTGGACCGCACTGCGTATACTACACATTTACAAAATACTTAACTCTACCTCTGACTTTTTATGGTGTAATGTGCAGCATCAGTGTATCGATACAGATTAATTCATGCAGTCCAGGCAGAGCTGCAGAGGGCGGGTTCAGGCCCCAGTGAATAAATTTTTTCCCTATCTAGGGCAGACTGGCTAAAAATCTTTACACTAAATTGGAAAGACTGACAGTTGGTTGCAGGGTTAATTGGGGCTTGGCCTGAAAGGGATAATTTGTCAATCAACAAATAATGATATTACTGAGAAAGACACAAACATATGCAACACAGTCAGGCTCCAGGCCCCAGGTCCCGGTAATTAGTACTGGCTTCCCTCATCCCCTCTTGTTGGTTCTGAATCCAGGAGATCAGCATGGTATTACCCCACCACTTATCACAAATCAATGCAAATCCATAAATGTGAAATTTGATGTTCTAAGAGTGGAGACTGCAGAAAGACTACTGTCTATTGGGATGTGATGCCACCTAGTCTGGTAGTACTACAATTCAGAAAAACCCACTGCCTCCACCTTCAAGGGCAAAGACACACCCACTAGACTACACAGTGTCACATTCCTTGAAGGCAGACATTTTCAAAATTTCAGATTTTTTTCAATTAACTTTGTAATTACATTCCATGAGTTATTTTGGTCCTGAAAAGCTCTAAACATTCAGTCATTTCATAGATATCCTCTATTTGTAATCGATATTTCTTGATAATTCAGTCTGATTTAAAATGTTTTCATGCAAAACTTGTCATCTAAAGTGATTTTGCAAACCATTTTCACACTCTATACATCTCACTGTTAGACCCATTCTGCATGCTACATTGTACAGTGCTAAACTCTTGACTTTATGTGACAATCAATAATATTAATTCCTTGTAGACTTGGAAGGGTGTGTGTGTGTGTGGAGGTGTCAACTGGATTTAACTGCCTCAGCATATGGACGAGTAACGAGCTCTAGTGAACATGGTAATGAACCTTCAAACTCCATCAGATGTGGGAATTTTCTTGAATAGCTCAGAAACCATTCTCATCTCAAGAAAAACAAATGACCAACACAGACTATAAAATGGCTCGACTTTTAGAAATATGTATGACCAAAAACCTTGCATAAAGTAATAAAAAATGAGAAGAATGTAAACTGTTTGATAAGGGTAGTGATTAGTAATATGGTAATAAGAAAGGTGAGTCAATGTATTAAGAGTGATGGGACACAATGCCAAAACTTACCTGAGGAACAACATGGGTTTCTGCGAAGGGTACATGGTTGAAAAATAAACCATACAGAAATTATGCCTACAAACCAAGGACCAGTATGGCAACACAGCAATCCCTTCACCCACCACAACAAAAAGGCATTTAAAAGCCAGTGCAGCTCTAACATTGGAATCCTTTAGACATCACCACAAGCAAAAGAAGATTTCTACTGTGACCTGTGCTGAAGATCAAGCATCAAATCTACAGTGATATGTGTAATGACATCATTTCTAAACTCTCTCACATGTGATTCACTTACTGATTGGACTGTGCTTGTGTTGTAGAACAGCGTTTATAATTATGTGATAATATTATGTTTTAGAAGCAAGCCTGAAGACCAGGGCCAATCCTGCTCCCAAAACACAGTGTCATATTTATTACATTAATTTCAATACATTAGACAACAGAAAGAGTCCACAAAATTAATGAGTATAGTTCTGATACACCATCATCAGACCCTTACAAAATAATATAAAATTTTGCACTGGGCTCCATAGATAGCTTATACAACACTTTGCAAACAGCTTTCTCAAAAACTTCATCCACAGAATATGTAACTAATGAAGTTTTTTCCTGAGAATTTTTCAACTTTTAACGAACAGCTTCCTCCAGATGTTTAATGCAAAAATCTTAACACTTAATCTGATGTACTGAAAATACATTTTTTCCATGGCACTATGCTATAAATTTGTAATAATCTTCAGAGATATACACCAAATTTGTTTTATCACCATTTCTACAATATAACATACACTGGGGAAAAACAAATGTCCTAATAATAAAAGTTGCTGAATAGTTTTCCTCCATGTCAAGGACAACTGTAATATATGTTTTTTTTTTAGTTGGAATATTCTTAAGGCATAATAAACAAGGTGTAGCATCTTGAAAACCTCGATATTCAACAGTCACTTCTAAAATGTATATACCCATATCACCATTTTCTAAATTATGGACACAAAATTTACAATATATATATTTCACTTGTAATATGTAATGGAAACTGAAAGACTGGCACTTTTTCCCTTCCAAAGCAAAACATTCATGTGAGTATCATGATACCTTTTTCTTGATTTTCTAGATGATTTGGTATTTCCTAAATGAGTATCATTTTTTGCTTAACCTTTACCCCATCAGGGTGGGTATTTAAATTTCATAAAATGGTTTATGAAAACCATGAGTATTATTTGAACAGCCAAGAAAATACTATAAAATGAACATAATTTTGTGGAGTTTAAAGAGGGCTTCTGCAACATGTCTTAAACATGCAGTAAATTTCCTTGTTGCTTAGTATATATATTCAATGAATTTCTATAGGCGTTTTCCTACATGCAATTGCATATGTGACTGCAGGCCTTTAAAAGGTCTACTATTTTTGTATTATAAATAGATGCTTTAATCTTCATGCTCAGCATATCAAATTTTTGGTATGTGTCTTTCCTTTACTTTAGTTTGAAAATGCAAATTGAATTCCTCACTAAAACTTTTTTCAATATATCCATCCAATCATAAACATGGGAAATATCAGCCAAAGCAACAAAAGGGGGGTGTCTGAGAACTGAAGTACACAATGTTCAAGCACAAAAAAAAAATCAGCAGCTGAGTATACTTGCCCAGTGGTTACACCCAAAAAAGAGGCAGTGTCAAGAAGCTGAATATGGTTACACCAAAAAAAGCCATTCTGCGAGCATCTTACATGCCAGCCATCACCACCGAATGTGTGTACTCTGTACTTTCATTAATGCTACATTACAATGTTCTTATGAACTTCTTACCTTCTTAATTACGCATACATAAAAGGAGGGCAAGTGTAGAATTTGAAAAGTCTATGTGAATTCCGAACATAACATTAAAATGAACGAAACAAAAAGTTTCAGGCTTTGAAATGAGGAGTTTGTCATTTGAAACTGTACAGGTACTAGCTACTTTCAAATTATCATTCATAACCACTTAGTGGCTACAAAAAGAGTATTAATCTGAAAATTCACCTTCCTTCATAAAGTGACTATTATACACAAGTACTTTTGATTCAAATGGATACAAAACTCATTTCAGACCCAAGGTTATTCTTGTGCCAATCAGAACTCATACAATGATCATAAGAAACAAATTTAACTAATAATGCCTAAGAAGTGTAGCTAAATTCAAAGAGAAAAACAAAGTTAATTCATGTCTTCACATAGGGGACAGGTTTAGCTGCTGTGCCAAAGACAAATTTCATGTGTCCCCAGTGCATCATGGAGCTGGAGTAGTCTACTCATTATGGCCACTAACTATGGGCTGGACAGTCTTGAGTTTGAATCCCAGTAGGGATAAGAGAATTTTCTGTTCTCCAAAATGCTCAAACTGGCTGGAGTTAACCACTCACCTCTATCTAAGGCCAAAGATAAGGATGAGTGGCACTATACCTCTACTCCCTCTACCTGCCTTCATGGCATGCACAGGGAAAACTACCTTTACCTTGACCAATGCATCATATGTCATTCCAACCTAAGTCCAACAAAAGTCAATCATGGTTTATAATTTTTTCTGATGTTTAGTACCAGAACTGAGCATGGGTAGCGTACACCTGCACAAAGGACTTGACTTGACACGAAGATGAACATTGGAATACAGTAGTATCAAGTGCAACAAACAGCAGCCTGCAGAAAACAGCTAATGTTTACCTCTTAGCCTCCATAACACCGTGAGGCCTTGCAGCATAAAAAGGAGCAGTCCATAATTATCAGGCTTCACATTTAACAAATCCAGGCAAAACTGAGCATAAGTATGATTCAAAAAATTGCCTAAATAATGTACAAAATGTACTAGGGGTAAATTCAACAGTATCTCAACGAAGAAACAAAAACTAATTTCCAAAAATTAAGTGAACTCACAAAAAATCAGAAACCTTTTTATAAAGTAAACATTCATGAATGGAATTACTGGCAATTCAGTAGCAAACTGCTGAACAAAACTTCATGTTCTGCAGACACCTGAGACGAAGTAGAGACAAGAGTTCAGTACATCAGATATACATGATTCGAATATATTATTTGTGGAGGATAGAAGCACTGTACATACCAATAAATTTGGAAATCCATAGATTCTATTATGTTCCACCATGTAGGCAAGAACTACCAAGTGATATGTGTACTTAGTCATCTTGTTTTGTGCAACTCAGTGCACAAAGCAGATTACACCTGAGGGTACTTTTTCCCAGTGCTTCTTAAATACACCATTATCAAAGTCAAAGGAAACCAAAACAGGCTAGAATTGGATGATTTAAAGCAAATACTTGTGATCAAAATAACATTAAATTAACATACATACACAAGGTTCCTAAATAAATCTCAAATTCAACATCACTTGATAACAATCCAAAAACTACTACAACTTTAGCCGCATGCCAAAACAGCTTCAAAAGTTGGCAACAGGAGCCACATCTTAAATCTAATGGCACAAAGAATTTTTTCAGACAAACTTGCATTCAAAAACATTGCTCTTCAACTACTATACACATCTGCTGACATCTGTACAGCTATCTGAAACATTTCTGGAACTCACTTTTTGGAAACTCCTGCAATACAATTTCCAAACCTTCAAAATATCTTTGAAATGACAAACCTTCAGCTGATCCTTCTTTACAGAAAAAAGACAAATATGACATTGAGTGAAACTGGCAAAGTATGATGGGTGGGAATCACCACAGCAGTATGCATGATGGGACATGGTTGAACACACCAGTTGCACAGCAGCACCTGGTCTTTGGCTGCCCACATTTCAGGCAAATTACCTCATTGGAATGATAAAACACCTCACTGCACCATTCCTTGACCACAGCCCTCAATATTAAGCTCCTGGGGCACAATGCCCTGTCCGTCCAAACGGATTCTTGTTTGCACCTTCATTTTCAAGTAATGCTAATGGAACTTCAGGCTCTTCAGAATGATGGTGAAACCTTAACAAACAGCTGTCAACCATTTTGGGGACTCAACAACACATATCAAGTTCTCAACATCTGTGATGATCCTTCAGAGAAAGTCTGGATTATATGAAGCTCATGTAGGTATTGCATTATTCCACTCTCTATTCTGGGTTCAATGTGAGGGGTGTGACAGAATTTTCAGTGCATCTTCATCACTGAGACAAGTAGAAAGAGTATTTCTCCACAATCCTACTACTTAATAAACAGAGCATACAAACTCCTGCAACTGCCTCACATTCTGTTCTGTAACACTTCAAGCCATCCACATCAGGGGTTGCCTTTCAAGAATTAACAATCATCCCTGAACCTGTAATGCCACTCATACACCTAGTATTTGTTTACCACACAAGATGTGAAAAATCTGCAAAATTTTTGCCACCACATGTACTCATTCACTGGCAAAATGTTATGTTAGCCCACAGCTTTAGATGTAACATTTCTGCATTTTACAAGAAAACCATCTACATGCCAAACCCTACTCCGGATCCTAACACACACAAATGAACAACCCCACAAACATATTTCAAAGTAGACAATGGATAACATCTAACTAAAATGCCATAATAATAAACACCATTATGCAGGGATCATACATGTTATAATATGCATAAAAAGGCTGTGACACTATGTCCTGATCAGTTTGCAATTACCACATAAAACACTTTCTCCAGCATGACCACTTTGAATCTTGCAAAGTTTAAAATAGCTGTACTGGAATGAAAGTCATAATTTTTTAAGACCTAAATCTATTAATGCACCAATCTGTATAATATCATATAATCTCAAGGTTTACATTAATGCAATAACATTCATGACTCAAAAGATATTCAGTAATGCTCTCCTGGGCTTCAATTTTGATTTGCACTTTGAAAAACTTGTGACAGGGACTCAATCAAAACAATTCACCAGGATTCAAACTGCAACTTCTTAAGACCAACATTCATGTAAATTATGTATAAAAGCCAGTTCTGACCTCACAGGGAACACACGTGTCCATTGCAACAAACAATCTATTGATGTTACAGAGCGACAACAGTGCTGTTTATTATGAGAATCATATGAATACAATGTATGGAAAAATGAAGAGTATTTTAGTGTCCGACGCTGGGCTTTAAACAGCTGATGTATCTCTTGTAAATGCACCAACTTTAATTATTCAAGTATCATGTTAATATTTGTATTCACATGAAAATATCAGAGATTGCACAGAAGGCAGTCAAAATAAATTTCTGGACTTCAAATGTTAATTTAATAAAACCCATCATAAATATATCAACATGCTAATATGCATTAAAACCAACCTCAACAGTTACATTCATGCACCAGTAATCATAGAAAACTAATCAAACTAAGACCGTTACACAACAGATCAGCAAAGAACCTAATTCCACACAGGCAGCACTTTCAAATTTAATAGTGCACCAGATGAAGGCCTCGGCTGTGTTTGTCATTGCATGTATAGTATATTACTATGTTCTTATGTACAACCTGTCAGACTACCAGCATCTGGCTAATACTGCAATTCTGCTTACAGACTGTATGTATCTAACCTAACCTAAACCTGAATACCTCTAACCTCTAAACAAAAATAATATTTTGTATCATAAAACACTAAAAAATACAAACCACTATGTACACAGTACGTTTTGAATGTTCATATTTACAAATCCAACAAAATAGCTCAATACTGTGTAACAACATCTAACAAAATGTGCAAGAAATAACAGGAAGAGTAATTATATTACCTAATTTACACATGAAACAATACAATATTAAAAAATTTTAAGAACTGAAAAACACATAAGACTGCCGTAATAAGATTCTAATTTAAACCTACATGAAATTTACCCTTTTAGTCATATGCATCCAGTCTGCAGAACAGCAAACCTGTAATTTTTGTGGTCAAGTTTAAATGAATACGATCCACTTATCAGCTTAAAGAAGCCTTCTACACCAGTGAAGTCCCTTAAATTCAATTACCATTGTACAGAAACAAGACGCAACAAAACTTACAGATTCTGTATACAAAATAAAATATTTATAATGTACAATAAATTCTTCCAACTCAATTTCTACTTCTACTTGTAACTATTACATGACACTGCTGTATACAAAAAGAAGGCAATACAATGACCTTAAACTCTGAATTACTGACGGCACCAGTAAGGATCTCCAAAACATAAAAGTGGCGAACGATTCCCCCCACTTGGCAAATTCACTTATTTCAAACAAATAAAGAACTGAAAACAGTACTTACGTGAGGGAATTTTCTTGAATACAGTCTTGGCCATGAAATCCTGAAACCTCTGTGCATAGAATCCCGGTCGATGCACGGAAACTGTGTCCTGCAACCATTATGAAATCAGACTGACTGCCCTGAAGGTAAAATAATATTAATACACGTAGCATTAAAAATAGGCAGGACCAACAAATTAAGGAGTTATGCTTTACTGTTTTCTCACATCTCAAATTTGAAATAATTACATCACACACGTAAACTTGTTCGGCATAAAAGGACTTCTACAATATTAACACATCTCTAACCTGAATATAAAATACAAACTACAATTACAAGCAACACCGAAGTGCCAATTTCCACACACCCAGCACAAAATAGCTAGAGTTTAATTTAACTAAAAATTTCTGCAATGTCCTGCAACTTACCTACCAAAATATTGTGGACTTGCACACATACAACCACACAACCTTGTTTCTGCATATGATGCAAATATATGCAGTTCTGTCCTTTCAGTTTCAGTTTTCCATTCTGCAGTAATCAGTACCATGTAAAACCAGGTGAGAGAGAAATAGGGAAACTTACCCCATCATGAATCATGGCCTTCCACGTATGTTCTAGCTTCTTTTTTAGCCGGTAACTCTGAAGAATGTCGATGATTCCAATAAATAAAAGCAACCGTTCTCCCCGTGAATTCCGTGCAGGGATTCCACCAGGTCTGCCACAACATAAAACAGAATTAGTACACCATAACCTACAAAATATTATGTAGACAGATGTTTCTGTCAGTTCTTGGTATTGTCCAACCTTCACTCAGGTGACGACATGGTATTCAGAGTAAACTCTCTGTAAGCATGACCCAAAGTCTAATGACTGTGTTACACTATACATGGCATCACAGTCCCGTAACATATAACTGCTACATAAATTTCCAAGAAGGCCAAAGGTAAACCCCAAACACAAGATGTAAAATGATTTTTGAAGTAACTGTTTTGTGAAGTGCGTGTGGTTTTGCAGCATACAAATAATCTGGGCTGGTACAGATACATAATCTGTAAGCCTAACTGCTGATTACTTTCTTGATATGATTAATGTGTCAAGAAACACAACATTCTTACAATTTTCACTTTTAACTTTCCAAAAGTAAACAATGTCTTCTTCATAACGTGTGAGTACTATTGCAAACCATATACATCATAAAAATTCCTTCTTGGACGATGATGTACCACAAGTTCTCACATCAACACTCCATAATGCACACAGAACATACCTGTTTAAATACGAACATTCCACTCTCAGAATACACAGTATAGTTATTACAGTAAACGAACAAACAGTAGGATGCAGGCAATCAATGTATAGTAACATATAACACGTGAAAGTATTAAGAATCTACAAAATTCCAAGTGTAGTCATTAGTTTAGCTTGTAGAAGTTTCAAATACTCTTACAATTGACCAAAAACCTTAAATTTAGATACAAATATATGTTCCCAACAACTTTCATCCAAAACATTTTCACATAGCCCTTAGTGAAATACCTTCATGTTATGTTTTAAAAAGGAAATCACCCTTCTGGTAAAGTACATACTCTCTGATTTTAACCACAACCAAAACCTCTTGACAGATTTTAGTAAAATTTCTAAATACGAAATTGACAAAAATGTTCTGTAATGACACAGAGGCAACAGATGAATATAATATTCAATATGTTTTAATATGTCACTCATCACTCATTATGAGTTCAGGAACACACACTATAATAAAACCAAGCAATCACCTTTGATGACCTAAGATCATATCCTTCATAGTCACTTCCATGAGAATGTCATAAATTTATGAATTTTCCACATGTCTTCATAGAATTTTCATGGCCACCATTAAACATCTGTACCTCCTGTTAGGGTATATGTGAGCAATGTTCATAATACATGGCTGGACAATAAAGTTCACGAACTCATCTTGGTAAAAGTGCTACATACCTCATTGCTGAATACCACCATGGTCACCTTCAAAGTACTCCCCTTGGGAAGCTATGCACCGATGCCAGCGCCTAGTCCACCCTTCAAAACAATTTTGGAACTGGTTTTGTGGAATGGCCTTCAGA